>Ga0307928_10000841_pt1 | contig 23062 bp, 28 predicted proteins | sample AceLakmetagen232_FD_201815 | JGI IMG/M metagenome (GOLD analysis project Ga0307928, IMG submission 201815) | Saline water microbial communities from Ace Lake, Antarctica - #232 | ecosystem: Environmental > Aquatic > Non-marine Saline and Alkaline > Saline | place: Antarctica: Ace Lake... | reverse complement strand
ATATTCAATGTTCCGAGCAATTGGAGCATTACTCCATGTTACATCATATACAGCATCCATGCCAATTCTCAAGAACAATGAGCCAGCCATCCCCGTTGTTGATGGAAATATTATTGTCGTATCATTGGTTATATCAATCGCATAAGCAATATGATTAGTTGATAGGTTTATTGTCGTGCCAGCAACATTTGTAATCACATTGAAAAAGTTTGCAGGTGGAATGTCAATGTCAGCAATCGCAGAGTCAACGTATTGAGTTGTTGCAATCCCGTTGGTTATCGTAATCGTTGCAATCTCAACCCCGTTGATTGTTGCATCGCCTTTAATCTCAATGTCATTTAAAGTGTGACTAGGGAAGACAACGGGTTGACCTCCGAACATGTCAGTCCAACCCGTCGCTGTGGCGTTTAGGACGTAGTTTGTGACGTTGGGGATGTTGATGTAAGAAAAAGAGCCAAGTGTAGGTTTGTCGGCTGAAAATGATACAGATGTTAATGAAGAACTATTTTTTGCAAAGAAAATTCCTATCGTAGTAACACTTGGTAGAGTAATCGTGGTTAACGAATCGCAGGAATCTGCAAAATAATTCCCTATCGTAACTAAGTTTTTCCCAGCAGTTATTGTTATTATATTTTCGTCATCTACAAAAACATCATCACCAATATTAGTAACCGCAACCCCGTTAATCTCATACGGAATAACAACATCAGTATAACTTCCGCTGTATCCAGTAATCGTTCCAGCCCCGTCGAAAGTAAATGCCGATTCAGGCGTGATTGTTATGTCTACAGTTCCGTATTGCTCCAACTTCTCAACGTAGTTGCTACCGTACAAGGCTACCATTTCAGCGTAATTGCTTCCAGCGGTAGCGACTACATCCAGTTCGTCAGAAGTAGCTAAAGGTGCAACTGCACTATCTGTATAATTGCTGTTAGCTGTAGAGGCTAAGGTAACCTGTGCCTGCAAGTTCGTTTCGACAACGTTCAAGTCTTGCTCGTTCACAAGAGGCGAATAGGTGATGTTTGTTGTTGTTACGTAAGTTGTGTTTGTTGTAACGCTCGGGTCATTTGTTCCACTATAATTAATCTGAATAAAATCATTCGAAGTAGTAGATACAATCACTCCATTAGTAGCCCAAACTGTTGTGCCATATATTCTGCTACCATCAGGAATAACTACACTGTTTGTAAAATCACAAACTGTTGTTTCCTTAAATTCTACAACGTGATAATTATAGTCCTGTGGCACGTCTACCCAACTTTGCACATATGATGCAAACACCCATCCCCCTGTTGAATTTGTTGTTATAGAAACACTACTATCAATGATTTCTCCGTAAAGCTCAAATGTGTATGTATTAGTGGAAAAAGCATATTTATAAGGTTCAGTTGAAGGTATATCATACTGAGTATCATCTCCATGATAAGCTCCAATTCTACTTCTCCAAGTTCCTCCGCTCAAATACACACTTCCCCAATTCGTTACAACGCTCGTATTAGTTACAGTGTTAATACTGTGACCTACAGCACTCTCAGCACCGAAAAAGTACGAAGTCGTATTGACATCGTAATTTGGACTTGATGCTTCTCGCACGTAGCCACTGATTCCGTTAGTTCTAACCACACCATTATCCTCAAAGAACGTTTCTGGAATAACACGCCCATCCTCATCGGTTGTAACAAAATCGTGTGCATTTGTGTAATTGGATACAGCATTGTCAGCAATGTTGGTAACCCCCGGAGCCGTCACAAAGTTGTTAGTATTGTTATATTCCGACACAGCGTTGTTAGCAATGTTAGTAGTCGAAGCATAATTCGGGATGCTGTTCGATTCAAAGAACCCACTTGGATATAAGACAATGCCATTAGTATTGACATACACAGACGAGTATGCTTGCAAATCCAAAGATGCCAATGTAAGCAAAACAGTTGAAAGTAAAAATATTTTAATCTTATTCATGTTATTATTAAACTCCGTATTCTTCTATGTCGGTTATAACCAAGCCGGTGATTGAATCACGCTTGCCAGTTAGAGATATGTAACCTGCTTCTCCCTCTATAGGGATCAGCAGTTGATTACTTGATGTTATTTTGAAAGTTGTCTGAGTTAGAGTGCCTGTGCTGTCCAACGTGAACAGCCATTCCGAACCTGTAACGCCCGTTGGTTTGTCGACCTTTGTGTCAATAAAGCTTGCCACTTCTGATTTTGTGTATACATCCAGACTTATCAGATCTAATTGAGTTACCATGCTGCCTTGTATTCTGTTCCTGCAAACTAATTTGAACTCTTTTGTGTTGGTGTATTGCCCGGCAGTGAAAAACTGCATCTCTGCGGTTGCTGTCACGCTCGGGACAGAGCCGATGCGCATGTAATAGCCAACACGATTTGCATTAATCAGAAATGATATCTCACCATTGCCAATCTCAGGATCCCTGAACGCGCTCGTGTCTTCATCCCACCAGGATGCTGCAAGATTGAATCCATTGTCCTGTACTTCAAGATAGGGAACCGTTGCAGCATAAGTTTGTGAAAATTTCGCGGTTATGAAGTCATCGGACTTGGCTGCCGGATCCGCGGAGTCGGCCAGACGCACTGTGAGCACGTTGCTTGCATAGTTATACTCACCCACTGCCAACGAGCCAACTGTGCCGGCGGTCGCTTCAACTTCGTCAAAGTAAACTTTTGCAGGAGTGTAAGAACATGACTTCTGCCACTCGCTGCCGGACGAGTTGGTCCAAAGGTTGTTTCCGAGCGGGACCGGAATTGCTTCGTTACGATAATCGTCGTCAACAAGCAGTTTGACTGCTGTTCCAGAAGTCAGTCCGGTGTATTTTGTTGTGCCGGCAGAACCGATAACCAACTGATAGTTAACAGTCTGAATTGCTCCTTGCGTAATCTGCGGCATCATACCAACATTGTTCATCGGTACCCCGGTTGATGTTACAAGCTTGTTGTTCTCGTAATGGTAATAAAACTTTCCTGGTCTATCCATTTTTAACCTCGTTTCGTGTTTGTGTCAGTATTTCAATAATGCTATTGTTTAGTTTTTCCCAGTTAGGCATAATTAAATGAGTCTGATATGCTGTTCTGTAATCTCTAATCAGATTGTGCAAATCCCCCCAGTCCTGTGATTCGTCCTCTGCTTGATACATCTCCCCGACAGCCCGGGTCATATATTTATAACCATCTCGCATCTCTGTAATCAGTACTTCCGCACCCCCTATATGTTTTTGAACGCAATGAATACACGATGGTCTTGTAACTCCGCTCATATAATGTCTAGTCACTGATGATGAATCCATTTTTTTTCCGCAACCGCATTTAGTGGACATATTCTATATCCCCTTCCCAAGTTAATGTCATTTTAGAATAGTGATTTTCACTGCTGAATCTTTGTGTAAAACCAAAGGGTCTAAATGTTAAAGTAGATATACCTTTTGGAAGAGGTATTTCAATCAGCTGAGGCCGAGAATCAAAACTATCTGGATTGGCAGAACAAGTATAACCTTGCTTAATGAACCAGACGTTGCCTGTGGTAACGTTTACTCCAGCACAACCACTTTCTGGGTCTTCCTCAGTATGATTTTGAACTGTAATATAATTGTCAATCTCGTTTCGAGGATCAACGTTTTGTTCAAGCTTAATATATATCCCTCCTGGAGTGGTTACAAGGTCATACTGCCCCGCATGCAGTTGATCGGGTATTCTTCGATTATTCATCGCAGCGCAATCTTCTCTTATCGAAAAACTGTCAGCTGTTACTTTTGAATTAGCATAATAAATATTTTCATCGGCATCAAACAACGTCCAACTGTTGGCAGCCCACCCCGTAAACTCGTCTAAGTATCCCGGGGGTTGAACGTAAAAGTATCTAGGATAAACATCCCAGTCATCAATGAAAATAAAAGTAAAACTTATATATTCGTAACAAGCATTACAGGGCATCGCACCTTCAAAATCCAAATAAATACTTTTAGGTTCACAGAGGTCGAAAGTCACATAAGCGTGGGCCCATTGTCCATCATTACCGGAACCACCACATTCGGAATTAGTTTCTGGTATTTCAGTTATGCTCAATTCCCCATCTGTCTGCTCGAAACTCCAGGGTGTAGCCGGAGCAAGTGGCTCTGGGTCTGGATAGCTTGTAAGAGCACCTGCATGGTAAGAAAAATTTTTATGGTCAAAACCAAGGGTGTAATTATTAATACAGCAACAACAATCCTCTGTGATCATTCTAAAGTCGTAAGGAGGGTATTCCTGTGTCAGGCTCAACCCACCTAGCCACCATTTAAATCTAACTCCGCTCATGTGTACACTCCGCTGCGATGTCTCCATACATAGCCCCATGATGTTCTTGATAGCATTCATCATCAATTATTCTGCCAATTATAATTTTTAATTTATATTCTTCGTAAGACGGCATTTCGTCTGATTCTTCTATTGTAGGTGGTCCAATCTCCCATACATCTGTTTCGGTTTCATACGCCATTGCTTCCATCCACACATACTTCTCTGTTAATTCCAACTCAGTAGGGACAAAAAAAGATTGAGTATTAATCAGCGCATAGCCCGCCATAGTTGCGTCGAGGTCCGCACCGTCTTTTACGCTAAATGTTACACCCCCGTTTTCGTCAACCACTTTTATCAGCTTGAAATACCCATTATAACCATCGCCAGGCACGCCTCCACCCGCAAACGTTGCGCTCACGCGGTCAGTGTCGCTCAGGAAGCTTGTGTGTGAGATGTGTGTGAAGGTTGTACCTTCTTTTGCTTCATAGCTGTCCTTAGTGCTTCCCCATGCGCTGGGGGTGTCTTGCCCCGTGTCTAACGGAGTCCACAGCATGTGCGGACCTGTAAACGAGAGCGCGACCATGTGACCAACAACAGCAGGAGTGAGAACAACTGCCACATTCGGAAGATCATCGGCGCTGGGCTGCTGGATTGTGAACAGATTCTTGTCGCCGTCAAACGCAACAACTTCCACAATGTAGCCAATTTTTAGTTCATCCTCGGTACGATTGATTGCCATGTGGGGATAGTCACTTGCCGCCGGCTTTCTTCTGTAGTGCCTAGACTGATTGCCGACAGGGGTGTTTTGAACAGTCCTGACAGTTTCGTTGAGTTTTATAATTGAGTTTTTAGACAGTAGAGGCATTGAGCGAGTCTCCATTTGCTGTTGCAAGGTTCATTGTTGCTGTCCAGTCACTTGTTTTTTTGTACCCAAACTTATTATAAACAGGTAATGCATCAGCAACCAGTACCTTGCCCGTTCCATCCAATTTGATTGGATCCTGAACTTCTTTGTCGTTTGCATCATTCAGGACAATCTTGCCTGCATTATCCGGCAGATCTGCAAGGCGGACATTTCTCAGCACTTCTGATTCTGCACCTGCGTCTTCATACAGCGCCGCAAGCTTCGCTTGATAGTCCTGGTCAAGAATGATTGCAGCTGTTCCCTTTTGATATATTTCAACAACATAAGAAGTTTTATAACGCAACTCTGACTCTAGGGATACAGGATTTGTGTAAAAGTATCGTTCGGGAGTAATGCTCTTCATTTCCCCCTCAAAGCTTTTGACTGTCAGACCGCCGATCACAACCTCTTGCGAGTTAACAAAACCAATTTGATCATAAATTTCGCCACTCTCAATATATTCATTCATAGCCTCAGGCTCAAGCTGCCACCAACTGAACTGTTTGTTGACATACACGCCCATCAAAGGTTCGGACATAGGATTGCCAGTCGAAACAACAATCGGCAGATTCGGCTCGCCCCTGGCCTCTGCATCTAATCCCTTGCTCGAAATTATTGTCTCTCCTTGAATAATCTCATGTGAGTATGCGCGGGTCACAACCTCTTCTTTCAGGATTGCCGAACACTTGAAGTCATAGGCATATCCCTCAGAGATCATTGATGCATCTGAAGCATACTCACACGCCGCAATCCAGATTCTGTTGTCATTAGAATCCAAAGAGATGTTTTTTAGTCGCAAGCTTGAATTATATACGCACTCATCACCAATGCGCGGCATGTTCCCGTCCGCAAGCACTTCATCTGTCGATAAAATTCGAGCATCAAAAATAAACTGATAGTTTATGGTCCTGATGTTTGCTTCAAGACTGAGATTTGCTCCCTTATCTTCTAAAATCCCTACTGATATCAAACTCATTATACACCCCTAATTTCTATTAAGTTCTGGTCTTGTCTCCGCAAAAACGCAACCATCTGCGTTAATTTATCAACCGTTTCCTTTGTGTTAGCCGCAGTCTCATCCTCAGATGTTTTCCCACCCCGGCGAATTTCTGCTTTGTACGCTGCAACAGATCCTTGATATGCAACTCCCGCAAACTTCTGCTGTCCTGCCATCGTTGCCTTGCTGTCGTTTCCTTTAGGCTTTCCGCCCTTACCATTAAATGCATTTTTGATGTCCTCTCCTGCGCCAGTCCAAACTGCATCCACAGCCGCCCATGCTTTGTCTGTCTGAGCAGAAAGCTTTAGCACGTTGTTAGAATATTTGTTGAGAATATCATTATACTTATCATCAGTGCCAACATTAGCCCAGGCATCTTTGATTTCAGCCTTACCAGCATCTGCAGTTGCAAAGTTTTCAGCGGCGCCCGTGCGCATATCTTCAGCCTTTGCCCCAAGGGAAACGCCAACGCCACGAACAGCTTCCGCTGCGCCACCCATGCCAGGAATCCAATCCATTAGATCTGCTGCATTCACAGCCAAATCGCCAAGAGCATCAAGGATGCCCGCCGTGATAGTTTTTGTTGTTCCAAGCATGCCATTCCACCCAACACTCCAGCCAGTTGTTATTGTAGTAATAATAGCATTCCATGTGTTTGTTGCAAATGTCTTGACAAGAGATCCAGTCATCTCAATTGTTGCCCAAATCATATTCCATCCATTGACAATTGATGTCACTCCTGCAAACAGAGTTGTAACAATCAGAGCAAGTCCAATTCCAACAACAGCAACAACTCCACTCATAATATTGCTTGCATGATCCTGAAGCCACGAGAAGGCTGTGCCAACCCACGCCAGATCAACCCCAAAGCTATCAATCATAATTCCAAAACTTGCACTCAAATTGTCCCACTGCGTAGCAAGACCAGCAACAACAAGAGCAACCCCGGCAATAACCGCGCCAACAACAGCGATAACTGGCAGTAGGGGAGCAATAGCAGTAGTCCAGAACGTAGCAGCTGCCGCAGTAGCAATCTTAAAACCACCAGCAACCGCAACCAAAGACCCAGTAAGAGTCAAATGACTAACAGCAAGTATTCCATTCTTAGCAGCCAGCCAAACATTAGCCGCGCCAAGCTTCCAAGTTGCGAGAGTGTGAGCGGAAAGATCAGTCAATGCAGCCCTCAGCCCCATCTGTTGTTTGAAAAATGAAAAGGTTGCCAAATCTGTTCCAGTAACCAGCGCAAAAGTGCTTGCTGTCAGCGCAATACTCTTCGCTTTCATCGCCTGATACAAAAAAACCACTCCAGGAGCAGCCTGAACAATCTGATTATATGCAAGTGACACAAGACCAAGACCAAGCAGTAGGGGACCTGTAGCAATTGCTGCAACAGAAGTCAAAGCAATAACCGTTTTTAATGGACCAGGTACCGCGTTTAGAGTTGCAGTCAAAGCCTTCGTGCCCGCGCTAAGCATGCCATAAAGTGTGTTAAGATGCAATCCCTCAACAAGAATTCCACCATAGGCTTCTTTCAGACCTTTCATCATTTCTGTTTGATATCTCATTCTATTTGCAAGATCATTCATTGTTCTTGCATAATCACCAATACTGTTCTTTGATTGCTCAGTTGCAATATCAAGAACTGCATAAGCCTTTGCCTGTTGCATTGTTGCATTTTCGGTCCTCATATAGTGCTGCACTAAATTTTTGAATTCTTCTGAATCCTGACGAATTACAATGCCAAGACCCTTTGCCATCTCTGTCTCACCAAACACTGCTTTCGTTAATGCTTCCGATGCCCCGGCGGCGCCGCCGGCATAATTTGAAAATGAAGCTGTATCAATTGCTAGTTGCTGAATTCTATTAGAAAGGCTTAATGCTTCGACCTGTGTGAATTTGAATCCGCTTAATAAGTCGCCCGTGTTTGCAAGTAATTCCTTACTTGATGTAATTCCAAGACCGTAGTTTTCTGAAAGAGCAGCAGCGGTTGCAGAAGACTCGGATGATAAAGTCGAGAAAACTGTTGCGAACTTACTCGAAACCTCAGTCGCATCACTAGCAGCTGAAATTGAAGCAGCATTCATCAAGCCAATTGGTACACTAATCGCCGCAGTCATACCAGCACCCAGAGCCGTCAGACTCCCCAAAGTCGCCATAGTCGACGCTTTGAACGATTCCGTCACAGCCGTTGCAGCCTGCATCCCTGGAACATATTGCCCAGTCTCAACCCCCAAGTGTAGTATGTTGGAACTCATCTTAAAATCTTTCTATTTTTCCGTCAAACCTTGCCGCCATCGACTCCAACAGCATCTCAACATTGATTCGCTGTACTTCCAAATCATCTTGATCCTCTTGATCATCTTGATCCTCTTCATCCCTCGTCCATTCGATCAAAAACATATCAGGATCCACCTCGTCATCCTCACTCGCATGACACATCGCATTCCAAAAACCCAGCCGTTGAACCCTCACATCCTCCTTGCTCACCCTCTCATAATCAAGCTCTTTATATGCAATGATCTCCTGTAGCTCGTTATACGTAAACCTGCGACGCAGTGTCGACTGTGGGATGCCAGTCCTATAGGCCATCTCCACAATCGTCTGCAAGCAGATGTCATCCTCTATTTTTTTTTAACTTTCTCAATCTTGGTATCGAACCCAAGCTTTCTGGTGATTCCATCAGTAAGTTCTTTAAACAAAAGCACGCCGCCAGTTTTTCTGAACTTAGCAATCGCCGCATCATCAAGTGCAGGTTTAACAACCGAAGCCTTAACCAGCGCCATATTGAAACCAACATTGTCTTCAAGATTCGCCAATCTTATTTTTTCAAACTGATCAATATCAATTTCCACGCATCCAAACGCACAGCCATTGCTCAAAGGCACGTCATACTCATCCAGCTCTTTGTTATTCAGCTGTGCCAACGTCATATATTTAACTTTTTCTGTCATCTTTATCCTCATCTTTTTGTATGGGCGCCATTCTTAGCGCCCTTCTTAGCGCCATTCTTAGAGCCCTTCTTAGCGCCATTCTTGGCGCCCTTCTTAGCGCCATTCTTAGACCCCAGCTGAAACAACATTAGACTTCGTAAATGTCAGCACAATAGTTGGCTGACCACCCTTAATCTTCAACTGCCCAGGAGAGACCCCCTTAAGTACCATTAGGTCAAAAGTTACCGACATGCCAACCGCAGTCAAAACCAAATTAGACCCATCTCCCTGACCACCAGGTTGCTTGTCCAATAGACCTTCATCATACGGCACCGTAATTTTTGCCTCCCCAGTCTTAAATCGTCCGCCCGCTACAACCTTATGCTCATCACCTGTGTCGCCAGTTGAGGCATCCGTACTATCATCCCGCATCAACTCCGGTGCATCAATCGCAATCACGTTGAAACTTCCTGCATCGCTATGACTTCCCGAAACGAAATCACCTGTATATACAATTGTCATAATTATTTCCCTTGTTTTTTCTCGCTACAGCGAGATTCTCTTGTTGTTCTTTATACGTTATGCTTAGTAAACGTCAGCACCATAGTTGGCTGACCGCCCTTAACCTTTAATTGACCCGGCGAAACACTCTTGAGCACCATATCAGTAAACGACTTACTTTGCATTCCAACAGCATTCATAATCAACGGAAACGCAGTAACGACCCCGTTAGCTGTCCCGGGTGTTTCTGCAAAAAATGCAGGATCATAAGGAATCGTAACCTTAGCATCACCAGTCTTAAATCTTCCACCCGCCAAAAACTCATGTTCAGCGCCAGTTCCACCATGGGATGCGTCCGTACTATCGTCGCGCATCAACTCAGGTGCATCAAATGCAATAACATCAAACGTACCAACACCACCGTGACTCCCCGATATAAAATCACCAGAATATACAACTGTCATAATCTTTTCCCTTTTCTTGTTTTAACTTGGTCGCAGATAGCAATCCACCGTCACATCCAGCGGAGCCAATCTCCAACCATCTTTATTTGTCGAAGGTCGACGTGTGACCTCCATTATTGAAAACCCAAGACCTGAAAGCTCAAAGGGTTCTTTACTGTCAAATTCATTAGCAATCGCCAGCCTTAAATTTTCTATCTCTTTTTGCATGTTTTCAGTTGCCGACAACAATCCTTTAACATTGTAACTGATTGTTACTTTTGTCAGGGAACTGTGCGAAAACTCAAGCCCATCGTTGTCAATGCCTGTGACTTCCTCTACATAGAGATTAACCGACGGCGTAAAACTTCGCCCTTCCGCCGCAAACTGATTCGCATCAAGCAGATTCCCTACCCGAGCCGGCACATCAGCATCCTTAATCAGCAGCCGTCTAAACTCATTTCGTACAAATCTATAATCAATCATTCTTCTGTAGCTCCAAAATTAACGCCCTTCTAGTAGGACCAACAACACCCTGCGGAGCCATCGGACTCCATCCACTCTCAATCCTCAGCGCATACGGCAGCGCATTACTCAAAAAAATCGCATCCCCCATCTTAAAAGCCACATCAGGAAACGGTTGCGCACCCACCTTCTCCGAAGTCTCAGCACTCAAACCATTCACCGTCATCATCCAATTACCCTTAAAAGTCCCCTGATCCACTGGCGACTGATCCGTCAGCCCCTGCCATGCTGAAAACAACACTTTTCTTGTGTTTGTCACCGCATCCTTATCCGCATCCTCCAAAAATCCATCAATCCCCGCAAAAAACCCACCATTATTAACATTCATTTGCTTCCCCCCGTACGGGCGCCATTCTTGGCGCCGCCTTTTCTTGCCTTGCCCCAACGCAGTTGGTTATCTTCGAATTTGCAGCACATATAAAACATCCACATCCCCACCATCAACAACCCCAACATTCTCAATCGAATACTCCACACCACCCTTAGCCACCGTCATCGCAGTCGTTGGTTTAGTAGGGGTAGGTGACAAATCAGGCAACCCACGCCAATCCGCGCCAGCAATCAACAACTTCAAATCACCCACCTTAATCCTAGTGCCATCAATCTCCTTAGCCGTATAACCAAGACCCAAAGAACAATTAATCTGCTCCGAAAAATCTGCAACATCCGTGATCACATCAGTTGCAGCATCATAATCACCTTTAGCCAGCGCCACAACGCAAGTCGCCCCAACCATGTCATCAGTGAGCACATCCTTCACAATCTCACTCAACCCAATGTCATCAAACAAACTCATGTTATAACTTTCCCGTCAACTGCAACATCGTCAAACAAACCATCCCAACGCTACCAAGCACAGCAACCATCGCCGTCAAACTCAGCTTATGCAAACTCTGCAACTGCAACTTCTGCCCCTTCAGCAGACAGATCACCGAATCCCTCATCGCCTCAGCATAACCATTGCAAGCCGCCGGCGGATGCTCGGTCTGCAACCATTTAATTAAATCATCATATCTCTGACACTGCTGCTTTGTTATCCAGTCCATCATAAGCCTTTCATTCTTTCGTACGGGCGCCATTCTTGGCGCCGCCTTTTCTTCTCTTATCTTGCCGTCATGCAATGACTATCCCTTCAACACATCACGCATACTCAAACCGCCACCAATCGCCGACGCCGCCACCACGCCAAGACCACCAAGAATCCCCGGAACCAGATCCGCAAGCTTAGGCGCCACAAACGAGCGATCAAACTTAACCTCAAGACCCTCAGCCTTAACCTTCGAAACACCCTTCATAATAGCCTTAGGGGCAAACGAAGCATCGCCATTAGTCAACATATAAAGAATCTGTTCAGCAACAGCACGAACAATTGCAGATGGAATCTCATCAGGATAAATCGACACAGGCCACCAAAGCGCCTGGTCATCACTCTGTTTGTAAAAATTCCACTCCACGAGCGCCTCAAGCATCATCGTTGCCGTAACTGCATAAGCCTGTTTTTCAGATTCCGCCAGCGCCGTCCAGGCGCCAGAGTTAATCCGCAACTCAAAAATTGCGTCAAGCTCTGCGATAGTCGCATAACTATTCGATTCCGCCCCGCCAATTGTTGAATCAAAAGCCATAGTTTACTTCGCTTTCTTTGTTTTCTTTGCAAATCGTCCCGCCGAAGTTCTCTTAACTTCTTTTTTTGCAGGATCCGTGCCATCTGCAAAATGCTTCACAGCCTGGTCATTGCTGATCGATGCCGGGTAACTCTTTCGCTTCCCATTATCACTCACAATAACAACCTTATCATCTCTTACTATAATCATTTGCTACCAGCTTTCTTGTACGGGCGCCATTCTTGGCGCCGCCTTTTCTTGCCATCACGCAGTTTTCTTTGGCTTTGCAGCTGCCTTACCTGCCTTAAGCTTCTCAATTGCATCATTCTTTTCAGCAACCTCCGCTTTCAAAGTGAAGTTTTCTGCCTTAATCAAAGCAAGATCCTTTTGAGCCTTATCAGTTTCAGCAGCCACTTCAACCGCTGTATCATACTCACCTTGCAATTTATCGTGCTGAGCTTTTGAGGCATCGATACAAACAATCAAACCCTCATTCTTAGCCTTAACCCTGTCAAGCTCCGCACTCAAACCCTCGCAAGCCGCGCTCAAATCATCAACCTTGATTTGCAACTCCTTAGAATTACCATTCTCGGCCGCGGCGTCTTCCGCCTTCTTTTGGCCCGCAAGAACCGCAGCAAAATGAGCCTTAGCCTCATCATCAGAAGTTGTCAAAGGATAATCAATTGACAGATCGCCCTCTTGAGCTGTAATCTTCTTTTCGCTTTTTATTAATTGTATTGTCATAATTTTTCTTATAAGTCTGTTATGCTTATTTTTCCCCAAGTTGCAGTACTTAGTTTTATATATAAATAATCGGCGTCACGTAGAGCCGATGAGTCGCTGGTTGTACCATCAACTCCACCCACCATCGTCGCATTTGAAAATAAGTTCGATACAGATGTAAATGTTTCCGTACAAACTATATTTGTCGCAACTCCAATGGCAACCGAAGTCAGAATTGATGTGTTATTAGTCGAAAAACTCGCCATTGTAACCACACCATCCGCTGCTACTGCTGTTATGATACTCGCTTGCGTATTAGTCACGGCAGCGCCGATCAAGATATCTCCATCATCAACCACATTGGTCACGAATGTATAGATGTAATCACCAATTGTCATCGTGTCATTTGTGGTGGGATTGGCGGCAACGGTCAGAATGTTGGTTGCCGTAACATTGTTTGTTACCGTGTAAGTGATTAACGGAATACCTAATTCATCAGTCAGCTGAGTGTCAAGTCTCTCCAGCGCATCATTAATCAGCGCAGTGCCGTTCTCGAATTGTCCGAGCCGTCCCAACCTTGCATCCGCCGACCAGGCAGTCACAACCGCCATCACCAGCAAAACAATCATAATATTTATTTTCATCTCAAAACCTTCTATTTAAAATTCATTCAAAAAACAGGGTACGGGCGGCATTCTTGCCGCCCTCCCTTTTCTCTTCTTGCCACCACGTAGTGGGCTATTAACCTCTGATTGAAACCAACTCGAACGGATTCCAAACCTTATACCCTGCGAACGTTTCGACACGAAGTCTCTGCATTCCGATACCAGGATAAATTGAATATGACCACATGAATCCTGTCAAAGGATCTTGAATCACATCCCTAAAGATTGCTTTGTCCTGACCCAATAAAGGAGCACGAGATGCAAACTCAGCTGCCGTTGATGTATAAAGCAGGTTGGCTGCGTAGCCATCTTTGATTGCAACCGATGCATCATCCACAATCGCTGTCTTCAATCCAGGTTTAGCAATAACAATGTCACCATCGCCATCACCGGCAAAACCTGTCTTCACAACATACTCTGTTGGGTCCGCACCAAAGGTGACCACATCACCCGCAAGAATAGCATTAGTACCCGTATCAACATGAATTGTTGTTGCTCCAGCTGCATAACCTGCACCGAGGTCAACAAGATATCCCGCACCAGTGCCCTTTGTGTGCGACTGAATCTGCCCGGACTCTCTTATATCTGTGCCGTTAAGAGATAAAAGAATACCTCTTCTTAACAAATCTGCTGTTCCTGCCTCATCAACTTTTTGCAATTGCAACAGTTTTCTGAAATTTGCCCCAGCAGATGTGTTAATTGCCATAGAGATATCTCCCTGATAACGATTAACACCCTGGTCAACCAACAGTTTCATACCATCTTCGATGATATCTGTGTTACTAGCAAAAGGAGTAGTTCCAGATGCACCTGTTGATTTGGAAGCACCTTTATACATTGCTGCTGCAATATCTGCTTCCATAGTGTTTCTGCCGCCTCTAATTCCCTTCATCAAACGCTGCTGAAGTTGCTCTGTCCATCCAATTGTGTTGTCAGCATGACGTTGCTGTTCTGGCAAAATCGGAATATCAAAATGAATATGATTCGTCAGCGCAAACGAATCTTTGCCATCCGTCACTGCTGGTGCATCAACATCATCCATCTGCGGAGCGTATGAAGTTGCATTAGTTATTGTAACATCACCGGTAACAAGAGATTCAACACTCTTGCCAAACGATGCATTTGTAACTTCAGAAACATTTCTCTGAACTGATTGAAGTAAAGCCACTGGCTCGTTCTGCAGTTTTTCCATTGCTTTATAAAGCGTTTCTGTAATTGTATCTGTATATGTATTTGCCATAATAATTTTCCTAGTCTGTTAACTGATATCCTTCTGCCATAAGCTCTCGCTTTTCACTCGGAGGCTTACTATAGAATTCGTCCCGTTTAATTGTTTTGGCTCCACCTGAGCCACCTGTACTACCTTGTGGATTCGACGAAGAACTTGGTTGCAGCCAATGTTCAGACTCTTTAAGCTGGCCACTAAACCAGTCCTTAACTTCAAGCCCGGACTCTGCATCCATAAATCCACCCTTGCCACCATTCAAATCATCAGAATACTCAAGATCTCTCTCGGCTCGTAACAGAATGTCCTTCATCGCACCTTTTCTAACAGTATCTGGCACAATAGAAGTCATAGTCTGATGCAACAAATCCTTACGATGCGCAGACGTCATAGTGTCAACCTTCCCGGTCAAATCATTAATCTGTCCATCACGCTTAACAATTTCAGCCTTGAGGTTCTTTTCCTGGAGCTTCCAGGCTTCATCACCCTTAGAACTCTTCAACTCCTCATAATCAGACTTCATCTGAGTAAACGCCTCATCATTCCTTGCCACATCCTTCAACTGCTTGTCCGCGGTTTCTCTCAACTTCCTTTCAGAATTGACAGAAGCTTTCAAATTCGCAATTGCCTCGTTACTCTCACCAGGTGCATCAAGCAAAAACATCCCGTCCTCACCCTCAATCGCCTTGTATTCCTTCTGAAGAATCTCAGGCAAAGCCTTGATTTCCTCAGCACTCAATTTGAACTTTAGCATCTCTTTTCCATTTCAGAGCATCCCGCTCTTGTTTTTGTTCATGAAGAGCATCCCGCCCCTCGTAAATTCTTTTTTTCTCTTGACCAGTACGGGCTGCATTCTTGCCGCCTTTCTTAAATTTCCTCATACTCAATCTTGGCTTTCAGATTCTTCAACTCTTCCGCATGATCTTCCCCGTCAATTTCCAACAACTGCAACTCTGTTATCCTTGAGTATATGTCATCATAGTCTTCTTGAGTCATATCATTCCCATTAATTGCTTGCATTTCTAATTACCTCATCAAATTTTTTGTTAAACAACTTCTCGAAATCCTTTATAAAAGGCGTCTTTTCAATTTCTTTTAAATGTCGCATAGTGGCAAAACCCTCAGCAAAAAATTCATCCACACTTGTTGCTGCGTAGCTTCCAAATTCTGATTTTATTTTGCTCTTCATGCCGGCCTTAGAAAGACCCAAATCTGCTTGCATTTCTCTAAACATTTCCTTTGACATTTTGCTTGAGCCGTGGTTGACAAAATTATTTATTTTCTTGTGCACGTTTCTTAAATTAGCTTCTCCATTATACTCAACTCCACCCCTGAATTTATTTACTGCTGTTCTTAGTTTTGGATTTTTCAGGATGTTGTAATGATTGTCAATTTGGTGTCCATATTCATGATCTATCGTTACTAGGTCACTCCTTAATTTCGAACCTCGTCCTCTATAGTTTGTTAGATGTGTAGCTGTCGCAGTCTTTTTATTTTGCAGCAGAACCTTGTTCAAAACTATATTGTCATCATAAAATAAAAAATCTTTACCGTTATGGCTTCGTTGCGTGACCTGGGAAAGACTATGACCTATCCAGCTTTTAGCTTTCGCAGTACTAACATTTATATTACCCTCGTTTATCGGATAACTGTTTTCCAAATCCAAAAATCTCGCATCAATATCCTTTGCATAACCCTCATCAATCCCTTGATACGACACCTTCTTAAAAACCTCATTCGTGCTTGTATACTTTTTCCCTGGTACCGCAACCGGCTTGATTTTCGGTATTACTACGCTTTTCTTTTCCAAATCTGCAACCGTCATCAACTTTCTTCGATTCCCATCCATCATTTCGCTCAGCGTCAACCCCTTTTCCCTAAAAATCTTTGATTTCTTAACCCCCAGAACATCATTCTGAAGCTCAACACTCTGCTTCCTCAACCAGGCATCGCCACTCATTCCAGCAGGTTCACTCCCAAACACCTCGCCCGCATAATTCTCTCGCTGTACGTTCTGAAGCCTATTCTTATACTTGGAACTCAAATTGTTCCACTTACCGCGCGCATCCTTATCGCTCAGACCCTTAGCCTTTGCATTCTTAAGATAATCTTCTTTAGCTGCCTTCCTGAAATTTCTTCCACCCACAGACGGCTTGTCACCAATTATCGCCATCCCGTCAACAACCGGCGAATAGAACGTCCGCTGGTTCGGATGATCTGGAAACGTTGGTTTCGCAGGATCATCAATCTTGTAAACATTCCCAGCTATGCTTAAGTGATAATCACAAGTGCGCCCATCAAATGCCACCGAAACCATAACAGAACCAACAACATCACTGTTTGCCTCATAGAACTCCATTCGCGCTGCATTGCTCACGCCATTGCTGACTGTCCTCGCAAGCCTTTCCGCATCGTTCCTAGTACCTTGCAAAATCCCATCCGTGTATGTTGATGCCTTGGTCCCGAACAAATGCCTTTCAACATCGTGCACCGTCAGCCCCTGCGCCAGATCGTTCTTAATCGTGCTCATAATCCTGTTTAGATCCGCAACTTGCCACTTCTGGTACCATTGACCCATGTCGTCACCAGAAAAAGCACCATAAGCAACAATGTTCTTAACCGCAGTCCCCGCCACAGCCTTTGCGCTATATCCCAACTCCGCAGGAATACTACGCTCTAAAGCACCCTTAATATAATCCGCCTCAACCTGCGTTAACTTCTCACAATCAATCAGACTCTGAACCCGCGCACTCTCAAAACCCTTAGCTCTTACATTCGCAATCTTTTTCTGCAAGGCCGCCATTCCTTCGTTATAACCCTTGCTCAACTTGCCTTTGCTCTCAATTTCATACAACTGCGACATCAGACCTCTCAAGTCACTCGCAGTCTTGTCAACTTCTGCAACCATAACCGTGCGAATGTTTGAAGAAACACGGTCCAGATAAAGCCCATGCTCAATCAGATCACTATGTAATTTTTCATTGACTGTTGGCATCTGTCACATCCTGTATAATTGTTGGCGCAATCCCATTCTCTTCAACTACCGCGTCCCATTCGTCAAATTTCTCAAATTGTGTTAATTTTGCTTTTTTTAGGATAAAGAACAGATCCCGCTTCGAATATCCGCCCCCAGGGATCATTGCAGCAAGCTGGACTATATCTTGAGGAAGTAAGTTGTCTTTACGGAAGTCTGTATTAACCTTGACTGTAATCTTTGAATCTCCGGCATTCATCCACGTCGCAGCCATCTTCAACAACTGCACCCATCCCTGCTCAAGTGTAAGTGCTACGTTCTGGAGAGATGCTGTTTTGACTGACAACCTTGTATTAAGCGCAACGCCTGCTTCCGCAGCATTCTCAATCAACTCTATATTTTTGCGAGCCTCTTTTTTATGATTCTCAATTGCGGTACACAAAGCATTAAGACCAACACCTGTGGTCTCAAGATAACCAATTTCAGGGTTACCCTCGGGATTCTCAACACCCAAAGCAACTGCGGCGCCAAGGCACAATTTAACGCCTGGATCTAGTTTGCAATTAATAGTGTAAAGTGTGGGTTGCGCGGTATGACTCAAGGACTGTTCGTAATCTGCGCTGTTAATATAAGCCTTGATTGCCGACTCTGTAATTTTTAGAGTTACAGGCATCTCAGTGCCACCACCAATATTAGTAGAATTAAATATAATTCCAGGTATTCCATTTTTATATACCATCCCATGTAAATTGTCATATTTCGCACCTTCGGGATGTGCAAAATTAAAGCGGGTAGTATCTGAAACAATAGCATTGTAATAATTCATATCAGCATCAATGCCAATCACCCGATATTTTGCCACCCATTCCCACTTGCCATCAACAAACTGATTGCTACTTTCATCAAGAGTTATCGCAACAACATTGCCAGCATTGTCAGAATGCCAATCCAAGATGCTTAATGCATCATAAAAAACCATCTTAATATTATTATTAACCGCGTCAACCGTCCACAATGCAAGAATCCTTCCAGTGATCAATTGACGTTGTAGTGTGTAACGCATGGCAGTCTTAAGGCTGTCCCCCTTAGAGGTAGTAACATCAAACAAATACTTCAACCCCTCAGGCAACTCCACAATTCCCGCATCCTCGAAAACCATACCCGTCATCGAAGAAACTCCCTCCTGTAGAGCCTCAGGAAAATCCGCCCGTGCAATATAACCAGCATAATATTCAGCAACATATTTAGGTTGTTTCAACTTCTGTGGAATCTTACCGCTTGGCAGCGGCAGATAAGTCTCACCAGCCTTCTTAATTGCAGTTTCTCCCGCATAAGAAGCAATCTGGGCTTTCCAGATAGGTATAAACTCGCCATACGCGGGATTAACAACAATCGCATCGTCAGTAGAGTCTTTTTTTGTTTTAATCATTCCAAAAAGATCCATTACATCCCCCCAAACATTATACTTGTAATTATATTCTCGCCATGTCTCATTTTGTTGTAAACTCCATTAACCAAACTATCAACCATGTCATCATGTTTTCCCTTCGGAAAAACTGCGAACTCATCAAGCCAAACACCATTCCACTCTGCTCTAACAATATAAACCTTTGCAGCTTCAAAAGGTGCTTCAATCGTTACAGACGCTCTGGCAACTTTATCTCCCTTTGGAGTGACTTTGACAACTTTCTGAATGCCGGCAAGGTCTTTTTTTATTCTCACATAAGAATCTTTATATCCAGCAACCGATTCAACATACGTCGTTGTTGTACCATTGGCTCGATCACTCAAACCAACTTCTTTAATTCTTCTGTCTCTGGTCAGCGCGGTCCACTGACCTCGCACAACATCTCTCACATAAATTCTATTATTAGGCTTGTCATAAGCCGATTCTGTACCGACTGTCCAATCAGGATCTGTCTTCGACCGCTCTTTTTCAGAACTTGCAAGATCCCACGATCTGCACCATTCTAAACCGCCTGGCAAATCTTCAACATTGATGACATGAGTCAGATCAACCCGCAGCATATTACCCGTTCTAGGCTTAGGATCCTGTTGATACAGACTCTGCCAAGCATAACTACCAACCGCAGCCTTAAAAGACAAATACATATCCTCTGAAAACCGCTCAGGAAACAACCAGCTTCCATCTTCCTCTTGTGCAGGATAACTTATAATCTCAAATCTAGGAAAAGCAGGGTCATTCTTCATCGCCTCAATAATTCTGCCAACCAAATCATCTTCATTCCACCTCGTTGAAGGAATAATCACCGCATGTCCATCCGGACTCAACCTTGTCAACAAATCGTTTCTAAAAGCCTCCCAGGCTCTGTCCCGCTTCGCAAGACTCTCAGCCTCTTCCCTATTCTTGCAATAATCATCAATAATCAGTAGATGCGCACCCTTGCCGGTAACAGATCCACCAAGACCTACAGCGTTCATCAAACCTTTACAGTCCTTTATACCCCAAGAGTTCTTCTTGTGCGTATCACCAGAAAGCTTCAAGTCCCAGAAAATCTGCGCATCAACACACTGTTTAAAACAATCCTTGGCATTACCAGACAACTCAGTAGCAAGCTCACTCGCATACGAAGCAAGGATCACCTCATGGTCTGGATGATCCCCAAGATGCCAAACTGGGTACCTTCTGCTAAAAATATCACTCTTACCATGCCTTGGAGGAACGTTGATAATTACATATCTTGTTTCCCCGCGCTCTATTGCCTCAGTACACAACTGACACTGCCGAATAAATTCGTGCGTATGCTTTCCATACAGATAATCAATGCCGGGCGATGTTATTCGAAAGAAAGTGTCAAAATCCTTTCGCGCATACGCATATAATAATTCAAGTTCATTATCATCCATCAGTCTCCATCTTCGGAAGTTCCTCAACCTCTGGAAGCTCCTCAACCTGTTTTAAAAATCTTTTTTGCACCCCAGCCGGCAACTTAACCCCAATCAACTTAGTCAGCTGTTCGCGACTCTTCCCGCCGTAAGGATTAACAGTAAGCTCAGTCTTAACAGCGCTATCAAGCCCGTACATCTTCCGTCGACCCTCTTCAACCTTCAACATCAACTCCGCACCACGAATCCGCTTAGCCTGATTAACCTGCTCAATCTCAGGATCCACATCAACACGCAAATTCATCAAATCATCAGCAAGCTTCTCCACTCGCGCATACTTCCGAACAACCTCAACCCGCATCTTTTCAGTATTAGGCCTCTCAAGCCGAACCATCTCCAAATTAACCCACTTCTGAACAGTAGAAGGAGAAACATCATGCCTATCGCCAATCTCCCGCAACGTCATCCCGCTATCCTTCTCAGCAAGCCAAATCCCCGCCTCATCCACACGACTCAAACCATCCTCACTCATCAATCCCCCGCTTCCCATGCCTCAACGCAGTTTGTACGGGCGCCATTCTTGGCGCCGCCTTTTCTCTTCCATTCCCAAAAATTCAAAGTGGCCAAACTCCAAACCCCAGCGGCTCTAAATCAACTAAATTGTCAATCGTTCATTTTTGTTTAATCACATCCTGTAACCAAACCGGTAACATCATAATCTCATCATCATGTCGTGATGCAGTCCATGCTGCGAACTCTTCTAACTCTTCTAAAATTTTTTCTGCGTAAACCTTAAAATCTGTTATTTGTATAGAATCTTCAACAGTCGCTTTCATATCGCCGCATCATCCTCATTCAAAAAGCATGCCTGGCCAACCCCAACAGCCAAACCAGGCACCAAACATTCAAGCCAGGAGGATAATAACACCTGAATGTCCAAACATCATCTCTCATTCCCCGTGAAACATTGACAACCTTAGATCTCCGGTATAAGCCTAAGTCTCTTATCTAGCGGACCTCATCAAAGGCATGCTCGACCCCAAGGCAATCAACATCTCAAAAACATTCACTCGGTAATGGCCGACGGGCAGGTCTTCAGGGTTTGCAACCCCTATTCACCTCCCTCTTACGCTAGTAACTTCAAGTCTTTCTCTAGATAAGTGCAAGAATCACCTAAACGCATACTGGTCTACCAGAGCCGAGTGAAGGCTCTATAACACATAGAGGAAGGACAGGATTCGATTCCTGCACTGGGCTTAGTTTACAGATCAAGTCAGTGCGCAACTTATAATCCAACCCAAAGAGAAGCACTCGTCTCGCGTCTCAATTCCGCCACCTTCCCAAAGAAAAATAATATTAACAACCCATAACAATCCTCTCATTCTTTGTGCGACCTCGCTACAGCGAGAGCAAAACAAACACTATCTCTTCTAAACACCCCCTTTATAAATCTTTTCAACACTAATGTCAAAGAAAAAGAATATATAACTCGTTATTTCTCAACACTTTACGACAAACTGTAACCAACTGTGACCAGCTGTATATATTTTTTATTTTTTTTATTTTGTTTTGTTTTTTTTACCCACTTTCATATCTTACTTTCCTAAATTTGTCCGACAGTCGCCCCTTAATTCCCCCTGGAGAACCGGGGTAGGGTACCCTTTAACCCGCCCTTACGGGTGACAATCCCGAGCGACATTTGTCACAATAACCAATGGAATCAATGCTATCGCCTTGTTATATCCCTCTAATTTTCGCCAAAACTACGCCAAAACCACCTTTTCAACCCCTTTTTTCACCACTTTCTTGTCCAATTTTGCCCGAACAAGATTCCTTTTGCCCTCGATTTTGACCCCAAAACACCCCAAAACTGGCGTTTTTAAAAGGTCTGTCCATTTTTGTCCAAAAAGGGGGTATTTTGCCTGTTTTTTGATAAATTATACTTAACATAGTACTTTTGGAAGTTTAAAACAGGTGTAAAGCTATAATAATAAAGCATTTACAACATAATATTACACCGTAGCAAAGAACTCACACGATTAAGAACTACTGATCTCCGGCTGTGCTTATATATTAAATAGATATATATTATATTAATATAATATATATAATACTAATAATAACACGCGCGCGAGTGAATAAATAAGTATATTAAGGAAAAGTATATGTAAGTTGTTGATACTAAGTTAGTTCTTATGTGTTGATTGGTGTGTTGATTGGTGTGTTAGCAGTAAAGGAAAAGTATATGTAAGTTGTTGATACTAAGTTAGTTCTTATGTGTTGATTGGTGTGTTGATTGGTGTGTTAGCAGTAAAGGAAAAGTATATGTAAGTTGTTGATACTAAGTTAGTTCTTATGTGTTGATTGGTGTGTTGATTGGTGTGTTAGCAGTAAAGGAAAAGTATATGTAAGTTGTTGATACTAAGTTAGTTCTTATGTG
>Ga0307928_10000839_pt1 | contig 23144 bp, 36 predicted proteins | sample AceLakmetagen232_FD_201815 | JGI IMG/M metagenome (GOLD analysis project Ga0307928, IMG submission 201815) | Saline water microbial communities from Ace Lake, Antarctica - #232 | ecosystem: Environmental > Aquatic > Non-marine Saline and Alkaline > Saline | place: Antarctica: Ace Lake... | reverse complement strand
AAAATTTTATCATAATTTTAATTGGATTGATAGAATAAAAAGGATGCCTTTTAATGTTGGAGCAACTGCAGAAACAAGAGATATAGATAATGAAGATTCAATGTTTTATGCAATCAAATTACGACCAGCAGGAGAAAAAGATAATGCACATAGATTTGATACAATCATATACAAGAAACACCAAGGAGATGTTTTCAAACAAAGATGTTTCAAACTAACAGGTTATAGCAGGCTTTATTCAGAAGTTAATATCACCGACAAAAATGGTTATTCTGTTCACAAAGATATTCTAAAGAAATTTGTTAAAGCAGGTTATCATTCATCAGCAATAGAGGAACTTGAAAAGGAAGCGGGAATACCATCACCAGCAAAAACAGAGCCAAAGAAAGAAACACCAAAACCCGAAATCAAAAAAGAAGTTGTAAAAGAACCAGTGATAGAAAAACCAACAGACCCAAAACCCAAACAAGACGAAATAGATTGGAATCTAACAGAAACAAAACCCCCAGAGAAAAAAGAAATTCCTGCAGAGCCAGGAGAAAGCCAAACAATATCAAAAGCAGCTGAAGGGGAAACTAAAGTGGCAATAACAAAAGAAGAAATAACAACACCACCCAAAGAAGCAAAGAAACCTGTTGAGAAACCAAAAAAGGAAGAACCGAAAAAAGACACAACAGAAGATGTTGATTGGTCATTTTAGGAAGTGAAAAATGAAAATACAAATACAACAAACAAAGTTAATAGAAATTTTAGACTATCTTTTTGTTGATGGTCTATTTCCTTTTTCTATTGTAACGGTAAAAGATGGTAAACTAGTTTCAGCACAAAATGACAAAGAAGGATTTGCTATGAGATATGCAGTTTTTCTTGGTGACTACTTTAAACAAATATCGAAGGAAGAAGAATCACTTCAGTGGGATATTGAAAAAATTAAGAAGTTTGTTAATCTTCGAAAACCAGATACATTTATAAAACTTGAATATCCTGTTGAAAATAAACTTGTAATTAGTGGAGAAGGAGTCAAAACAAGAATTGTAGTATCAAAAATAAATCCTGGAGATGTCAAAAAGAAATTGCCGTTTGTTATGAAGGGAGAACACAAAAACATACCCCATATCAATAAAGGACAAGTGGCTCTTGATACACAAGTATCTTTAAGTTTAGCAGCGCTTAAAAAAATTAGTAGTTATGGAAGTGCTCATGGAACAGAATTCTTTAAATTTAAAATTGGTAAAGAACGAAAACTTGAGGTAACTGTTGGAGATGTTCATGCTGTTGAAGATGATAGTGTTTTGGATGTAAATGCACAAGTTCATGTTGTTAATGAAGAATTAAATGTTACATTCACAAAGGGAATTGCAGAAATGGCAAAAACATTTTCAGGGGACATTAAAATTAATATGCGGTCACATATGCCAGCATGGTTTTCAGAGGTAACACATAATCATAAATTTGGTGTTTTGTTGTCGCCAGTAAGGGAGTAATATGGATGAAGAGATAAGTATAGATTGGTCTTGTTGTGAATCAACAATAAAGCATATGATAGATAAGAGACTACCAGGGAAAGCAAATTCAGGGGTAGCTTGTGGAAGCCATCAGTTACTTAAAGAAATTGGGCAGGCTTTTCTTGATGCTTATCGTGAATATACAACAGGCGAATAGGAATGTTTTGTTCTTTGAACAGATGGCTGGGGTTTCCACAACGTATATTTGTGGATACAAAATTTGCTATGGAAAACTTAATTAAAATGTATGAAGGTAAGGCACCAATTTTCATGACAGTAGCAAGATTTGAAGAAAGGAATAAAGCATTTATGGATAAATTTCCATTTGACTTTGACTCTGATTTGGGTTTAAGAATACCATACAAAGAATCAAATAAACTCCTTAATTTTTTTTATAAAAAAGATATACCACATAGTTCAGTAGTAAGTGGCAGAAAGGGCTTTCATTCCTATTTTGGATTTGAAGAAGAACCTGTTGATGATATGTTATATAGTAAGATTTATAGTGTTCAACATAGTCTCAAAAAACTATTTAATTTACAAGCTGCTGATGTTCCTTTATTTGGAAAGAAAGACCTTTTAATAAGAATTCCTACAACTAAATATATAGGATATAAAAAAGAAGGAAACAAACTAAGAATCATAAATAATGGTAATTATTGTAGATATTTACCTGACGATGATTTTAGAAAAGGATTAAATCATATTGAAAAGTTAATGAAGGAGCCAGGTGAGATGCCTCCAGATTTAAATTCAACCATGAAGATTGATGATATCATAGACTTAATTCCAACTTATAAATTCAAAAAAAAAAGTGATGGCTTTATGAATATAGACCTTGAGCCAGAAGGGATTTTGACTCCTTCTATTTGTTCTATTGGTTTGCCTTGTTTAAAAAAAATTGCTTTGAACAAACATCCATTGCATCATGAACGAATTGAGTTAGTTGCTTGGCTTAAGATTCAAAATTATAGAGATATTGCGATTAATGCTTTTATTAAAACGCTTAAATGGCGAGATTATAATTATAGGGATACTGCAGATAATGTAGTTAGTATACAACCAAGATTTCCAAAATGTTCTTGGCTTCGTGAAAGGTATTCAGAATGTTGTGAAAAATGTAGTTTGAGGAATAAAAAATGAAAAAAATAATAGTGTTTGTTATCTTGGCAATTTTTCTAATGCCTGTTTCAGTTTTAGCTGCTGACTTAGAAATAAGTCCACAAACAGTTGAACTTGATTTGGTTGGTGGAGATTCTGTTCAAGTAAATATAACCATAAATTGGTCAGGTAGTTATACAGCAAGTTGTGAATTAACAACTAACATTGAACCAGACGGAGAAGGAATAAACGTAACATATTCCAGAAATAATTTTACTATGGCAACAAACTCAGAAAATAAGATTATAATGTATATCAATGCATCGCTAGCGTTAATGCCTGGAACATATATTATAACAACAAATGTTGATGTAGAAATGGAAGAACAAGAAACAAAAGAAAAGGATAAAACTTATGTACCAACTGACCCAGATGAGCCTGAAGATGATGAACCTGAAGAAGATGAGCCTGAAGATGAAGAAGAACCAGATGACGAAGAGGATGAAGAACCAGTAGATGTGGATGATGAAGAACTTGAAGATGGTCAGTTGCCTATTCTTTGGATTGTAGGCATTATATTATTTGTAATCATGCTTCTTTATTTATTAAAAAGAAGAAAAAATGGCGAAAAGCCAGGAGAAATAGAAAATGTATGAAACAAAAATAAGTAAAATAGGCAGACGAGGCAAGACAATGCTAGTTGTACTTGTAGCACTTATGTTTATAGGTGTAGCATCAGCAGGTGTTCTTACCTACTTTGGAGAAATAACAACAACTGCAACTGTGGACAAACAAGCAGTAGAACTGTCAGCAGATGGTATTAATTGGAATTCGTATGACAATCCAATTGAACACACAATCCCTGATGCATTACCTGGTGGAACATACTGCTTTAAACAATGGATTCGGGACAATGCAGCAATTCCTGTGGATGCAACATTTACTAGGACAGATGGTTGGGATGTTGAAGTAACAACTAAAATCTATGCATTAGAACCAAAAACCACATTAGTACTTGAAAACAAAGATTCTGGATGGGGCATACTCTCTGGTGACGGGATACAAGCAACATTAACATTCGATACAGTTGCCACAACATTCAACTATGATTTTGTTGCTACTGGACTTACACCAAGCACAGCTTATACTTTGATATACTATGCAGATTACGAAGATAGAATGAGCAACTGGGGTGGAGATAATCCTGGTGCAATTATAGCAACATTTATGACAGATACAAGTGGTAACATTGCGTTGACATCTAACAGTATAAATCTTGCAATGAATCTGCCATCAGAGCCAGATGCAAACATAGCATTCCATGACTATAGTGTTGCTCCTGATAACTACAATCATGCTCACGGTGCAAAGATATGGTTAGTGCCGACAAGTGATTTAGATGGCGGTGCATTACCACTAACAGTATGGAATCCAGCAACATATCTATTTGAAACAGACCTAATTATTTACCTTGATTGTAATATACCAGTAGATGACTATTTCTGCAAATTATTAGGAACAGAATTGACTGGAGCACTAACATTACAATCAGGACAGGTAATACCAACACTAATCTGTCACAAGTTTGACCTACACATCAGTAAAGGAACATACGGACTGACTACAATTGTAGACGCAGATGAAAGCATTTAGGCGAGAAATCGCCTCTCTATTTTTTAATGATACACATGATAAAATTAGAAGAAAATAAAAGAATCATAATAGATTTACTTAAATCGACTAATCGTCCAAATATAGATAAGCTAATTAAAGCTTTAGAAAAGAATGATTATTTTGAGGCACCAGCGTCAACTATATATCATCTTCACGTACCAGGAGGATTGGCTTATCATAGTTTAAGTGTTTATAATACACTAAAAAAATTAAATGATATTTTCAATATTAACATACCACAAGAATCATTAATCATTGTGGGTTTACTACATGATGTTTGCAAAATTAATATTTATGCTTGGAATGATGAATCAAAAATGTATTACAAGAAAAGCCAAGCACCAAAAGAACATGGAACAAGAAGCATTCAAATGCTTAAGCAAGTCATAGAACTTACTGAGAAAGAAGAATATATGATACGTTGGCACATGAATCACTACACTTGGGACGGCAATTTTAAAAGTAATGAAAATAACATCAAGAAGAAATGTCCAGAAGCATATCTTGCATATTTTGCAGACCATATTTCAACTCTATTTTTGGAGGAAGAATGAGATTAACTAAATGAAAGTTGAAATCTGCTATATAAATGTGAGAGAATTGGCTGGTCAAACAGCCTCTTCTCAATAAGGAGAAATATGAAAGTATATATTGATTCAAGAGAACAAGATAAGATTAATACAATTAAATCTTATTGGATGGAAAACCGTAAAAAGTTTCCATACATTGATTCAATAGAAGTAAAACTATTGGCTACTGGCGATATAACAACCTCCGATGGATTAGTAGGTGTAGAAAGAAAATCTAAAGCAGATTTTATTGCCTCAATCTGTGAAGGAAAATTAAAAAAGCAACTCTATGAACTCAATCAAAACTACCGCTTTGCCTTCTTGCTGGTAGAAGATTATGAAGGAATCATGGACTGCATTATTAAAAACCCGCAAATCCATCCTAATGTTATAAAAGGCGTAACTACATCATCAGTATCTCGAAATAGAGTTCCCTTATATTATGTTGGGAACTTTTACAATTCCTTTGTTCTTGAAATGATTAATAAATTCTATGATGGAAGTATCGAAAAATATGCTCAAGAATATACCCCTATAAGAAGAGCTGTAACAAAAAAAGAAGAGAAGTTAAATATTATTATTGGAATCAATAACATTGGAAGGACAGAGGGAGAAAAACTATTACAAAGTTTTGGTGATTCTATATTTAATATATCCATTGCATCAATAAAAGAATTAACTGCTGTCGAAAGAATAGGAAAGAAAAAAGCAGAACACATTAAGGAGATATTAAATTGATACCAAGAAATTTATGGATAATAATAATTTGCTTAACCATCATGGGCTCGGTTGGTGTCTATGCTGACATGTTCCTAAGTTTAGAAGCTTATAATACAAACCCAGAAATATTTATAGAAAATGAAGCAAATCAAGAAGCTATAGATTGGTTTACTCATGGAGAATTTCCTTTTATATTTATGCTTACTGTTATAACTTTGCCTATAAGTATTCTTTTCTTTTTATACGAATATGAAAAACATAAAAATATAAAATATGCTGAAGTATATTTTGCTGTTGTAATCTCTTTTATTTACTTTATTTTTTGGACAAGATTGACAGCAGGTCTTACTTGGTATTTGCCAACATGGTATATATGTAGAGGTTTTCAATCAGTAGCACTTGCATTATTTGCCTGGTTATGTTTCTTTATTTTTTGTTACTTTCCAAAACAAACAAATTCTTTTCCGTTTAATAAAGGTAGGTGGATAAATGAAAATATTTAAAGAAGTTATAAAGGCAGTTGGATTTTCAATGATATTCATAGTGACGACAATATTTAATTTGCTGTTGTTCTATTATATATTTAAATCAACTGGTTGGATGCTTATGAGTATATTGCTTACGGGATTTGAAATCATAATAACTATTAATTATGTTTTTCCAATTATTTTTAAAGATTGTATAGAAGAATTTGCAAAGAAGGAGGAATTGAAAAATGCCTAGAAAAAGAGCAAAGAAGTCAACATATCATGTTGAGAAAAAAGGTAGAGTAACAAACATAACTAGAAAACCAAAACAAAGAAACAATAAAAAATTGATAACTATATTAATTCTTATAGGAATTTTTAGTGTAGTTTTGTTTATGACGAGTTATTTTAATTATACATCAGGTACTGCATTTAACCCAGATGGGGATACTTTAGGAACTAGATTTTTCCTTTCAGGTCCTGACCCATACTATAATATGAGATTATGTACTGAAACAATGGAAAAAGGATATTATCCTTATCTATCTCCAAGTGAAGGTGACCCGTTACTAAATTACCCTGTAGGACTTTATGGTGGGGCGAGACCTCCTTTATTTAATATGATTGCTGTGGGCTCTGCAAATATCTTAGGTAATTTTATGCCTCAGATGGATGCTTTAGGTTGGTGTATGCTTTTCTTGCCAGCAATTTATGGTGCTCTTTTAGTCTTTCCAATATATGGAATAGGTAAAGAACTTTTTAATAGAAAAGTTGGTTTGACAGCAGCTTTCTTTGTGGCAATAATTCCTGCACATATAGGTTCAGGTCATGGTTCTGCTTTTAGTTTATTTGACCATGATTCTTTTCTATTGCTTTTGTTTGCTTGTACATTCTATTTCTTTATTAAAAGTTTAAAAGAAAAAGAACTTAAGAAATCATTACTCTATGCAGGATTTGCTGGTTTATTTGTTGGAGCAATTCAATTAACATGGGCAGCTGCACAAGTGATTCTTATGTTAATTATTGTATTTATGTTTGTTCAATTAATTTTGGATATATTTAGAGGAATGAAGGACATTACCCCTGCTTATAAAACTGTAACTGTTTTGGGAGTTGGATATTTTATTTCTTTGCCACTTGCCATAGCAAAAGAATATATGACAACGTTTCCTTTATACATATTTGCAATGGCATTAGGAATTCTTGCTATTTATTTGATTCTTAAGAAACTTAATTTGCCTTGGATAATATCTATACCAGCATTGGGTTGTTTAGGAGCAGTTGGATTAGGTTTCTTTTATATGATTAGTAGAGGAATTATACATGTAACAGGTCCCCTTGCTAACTTGGCAGATGTTGTTTTTGGTTCAGGAATTTATGGTAGTAAAGTTGCATTAACAATTGGTGAGGCTCATACCTTTGGATTAAGTCAAACTGTAATGATGTTTGGTCCAGCTTTATATTGGATAGCTTTGGCTGGATTTCTATTATTTCTAATTAAAACTTATCAAGATAAATTGAAGCCACAAAACATATTCTTTTTGGTTGTTTTTATAATAGATTTTTGGATGCTCACAATTGCTGGGCGTTTCTTGAATGATTTGATTCCTTGCATTGCTGTGTTTGCTGCTTATGTTACTTGGACAGTTATAGATAAGATAAACTATAAACAAATGATAAGAAACATCAAAGGTCTTGGAGGATTTCATGGTATAAGAAAAGGAATAAAATATCCACACTGCCTTGGTATAGTTTTTGTAGTATTTGTTTTGATTTTACCAAATACCTTTTTAGCTCTTGATGCTGCTACACCTCCAAGTATGGATGCAGAAGTTTTTGGAGAAGGCTTTCAGGGAGCATTTGGAAATAGTCTTGGACAACAAATTTATTGGGCTGATGTTTGTCGTTGGTTAAGTGAGCAAGATACTGAAATAGAAAATCCAGCTGACCGACCAGGTATCTTAACATGGTGGGATTATGGCTTTTACTTATCTGCTATGTCAGGACATCCAACGGTTGCAGATAATTACCAATCAGGAATTCCCTGTGCGGCTAACTTTCACACAGCTCAAAGTGAAGAAGAAGCAGTGGCAGTTCTTATAATTAGATTAATAGAAGGTACAAAAGAACCAAAAGGATTAACAGGAAGTATATCACAAGAATCAAAAAATGTTATTAGAAATCATTTTCCAACATATGTTACAGAGAAGAATGGAACAAATGAAACTATTGACCGAGCACAACAACTTATAAATATTTTAGAAGACCCGATAAATAATGCACCTTCATCATATGCTTTAATATCTCCTGAATATGGAAATACAGAATTAAAAGAATCACCAGCAAATGCAATGTATCACGATGCAACTGATATTATTATGGAATTAAATGATGATGAAATTACAAATTTATACATGGATATAATGGAAGCAACGGGGTTTTCAATTAGATACTATGGAATAGAATCAAGAGATATGCGTTCAATTTTTGGTGTGTTTCCTTTTCTGTCAGACAAATCAACACATGGGTATGAAACTTTAGAAGATGATTTCTATAAAACCATATATGTCGATACAAAAACAAATAGAGAATACACAGAATCACAACTAAATAATATGACACAACAGCAGTATAGTGAAATGTCTATAACAACAAGAACAATTAGAAAAGATGCATATTTTAATTCGATGGCATTTAAAACCTTTTATGGATTTACATCTGATAATACTGACCCAGAAAATAGACTACCAACATATATGCTTAAACATTTTAAAGCTGTTTACATAACACCATATGTATCAATAGCAAAATATTATGAAGGAGCAAAAGTTAGTGGAACAGCAAATGTTGGAGGCATGTATTATAATGGAGCAGTTGTTTATGTAATGGATGAATATGGAATTCCTCACGATTATGATATTATTGAAAATGGAATGTTTGATGTTGTTGTACCTGCAGGGAACATTAGTATTGTTTTGTATGTAGGACAAAATCTTTTAAACACAACATCATTGGGAGATATTTCTGAGGACAAAGCAACAAGACAAATAGAATCAAATTATACTGTTGACTTTGAAGTTGATTTGGCAGCCATGAATGTAAATGTTATGGGGGTTTCTGAAGAAAACTTAAATCTTACAATTAGTAGTCAAATGTATCCTGCAATGGTTTTTACTGAAACAGCAATTGGCAATAACACATATGCATTTAACAATCTTATCCCAGATAATTATAACATTTATGTAACCAATCGTACAGGGGTAAAAATAGTTGATGAATATATTTTTATTCAGCCAAATGCAAATGCATATAACTTGACACTGGGGGATTAAATGAGTTTTGATAAGTATTCAAAAGAAGTAGAAGAAATTGCAAATCTAATAAATTTAAAGAAATCAATATCAACTGAAAGAACAGGGGCAGCAAGTGTAAGAGATAAGATAGTTTTTGGAAAGCTTGCTTGGCAGGAGTCTTTATCATTTGTTGCTATTATTCAATCAGCTATTATATTTACAGCCCTAATTCCTGATTCTGTTGGAACAATAAATGGTTTTCTTCTATGGTTAGGTATTTCTTATCAATTTCCAGTTGAAATAGCATCAGTAAGTGCAATAGTTTTTGTTATAATAGTTTTTGCATTTGGATTTATAGCAGTTAGACATATAGGAACAGTAAAAAGAGTAAACGAAATAACAACAAAAATGAATCCTGCAATATATTTGCTTTGGACAAAGTTGGAAGCATTAGAAAAGAAAATAGATGATAAGAAATGATAATATCAAGAACACCTTTAAGAATATCATTTGCTGGTGGAATGACTGATATTCCAAAATACTATGAAAAAGATTATGGTGCAGTTACAAGCACAACAATCAATAAATATATCTATGTTACGATAAATGAAAAATTTGCTGGTAAAAGTAGAATAGTATATAAAAAGTTTGAAGATGTTGATTCTATTGACCAAATTAGTCATCCTATCATAAGAGAATGTCTTAAATATTTAGACATTAAAGATACGATAGAAATAACAACAATTGCAGATGTACCAGGAGGAACAGGTCTTGGTTCGTCTTCAGCATTTACTGTTGGTTTGTTAAATGCTTTACATAAGTATCAAGGATATAATGCAAATCCAAAAGAATTAGCAGAAGAAGCATGTCATATAGAAATTGATATTCTCAAAGAACCTATTGGAAAGCAAGACCAATATGCTTGTGCATTTGGTGGATTAAATTATATTATATTTACAAAAGATGAAGTAGAAGTTAAACCAATTCTTTTGCCAGAGAGAGATTTAAAATTTTTAAATACAAGTCTCAGTCTTCATTATACAAACATAATAAGAAGTGCCAGCAATCTTTTAAAGAAGCAAACAACAAATATGGATTATATGCTTCTTCTTAAAATGAGAGCAATGGCAGAAAACATGTATCATCATCTAGCAAGAAAAGATGGAAATTTTAAAGCATTTGGAGAATGTTTGCATCAAGCGTGGAAACTTAAAAGACAAGTTGAAGGGGTTTCTAATGTTATCATAAACAAATGTTATGAAAAAGCAAGAGAGAAAGGTGCTATTGGTGGCAAACTTTGTGGCGCAGGTAGTGGCGGTTTCTTATTGATTATGTCAGATTTATCAAAGCAATGGTGTATTAAAACGGTACTAAAAGATTTAAAAGAATTAAATTTTAAATTTGAAAAAGATGGAAGCAAAATAGTTTATGAGAGTTAAAAAATGAAACTCACACAAAAAATCAAAATAAAACCAACAGAACAACAAAAAGAAGTTCTTTGGATACTATCAGAAAAGTGTAGGCTCATCTATAACTTTGCTCTCAAAGAAAGAATAACTGCTTGGAAAAATAAAAAAGAGTTAGTTGGATATTACAAACAACAAAATGATTTACCATCTATAAAAACTGAACACCCTGAGTATAAATGGGTTCATTCTAAAGTCTTACAATATGTTTTAAGAACATTAGATGCTGATTACAAATCATTTTTTGCTCTAGTTAAAAAAGATAAAACAACACGACCTCCAAAATTCAAAGGCAAAAAACATTTTACTACTATGGCATACAATCAAAAGGGATTTAAACATTATGACGATAAAATAAAATTATCTCATAAGTATAATGATATATCTTTAGAATTTGATATTCCTGAGAGGTTTAGTTTTGGTCATATCTATCAAATAAGTATTTATCAAACAGAAGCCAATTTCTATTTATCAATAGTTTATGAATATAAGGAAAAACAATTTATTGATAACAAACTATACCAAACTTTTGATTTAGGCGTAACAAAGCAAACTGCTGTGAACATGAATGGTAAGTTTATTGAAATAACTAATGTTAGACCTGATAAATATTGGGATAAGAAAATAGAACAAATACAATCAAGACGAGACCATTGCAAAAAATATAGTGGAAGATGGAAAAGATATCATAAAGCCTTTTGCAAAATGGAACAAAAATCTTCCAACCAATCAAAAGATTGGCAACATAAAACATCAAAAAAATTAGTTGAGAATACAAAAGCCAATACAATTATAGTTGGCAAACTGGAGACAAAGAAATTAAGTGGTAAAAATAAATATGCACACGGATTAAATAAATCGTTACAAAATACAGGCAATATAAGTAGACTTGTTGGATTTTTAACCTACAAGGCACAAAAAGTAGGTAAGAGAGTAATAAAAATCAATGAGAGAGGAACAACCAAAACTTGCTGTTGTTGTGGCAAACAACATATTATGCCATTACATAAGCGAGTTATGAAATGTGATTGTGGTAATGAAATAGATAGAGATAAAAACTCTTCTATAAACATAATGTTTCGTTATCTATCACAAAATGGCTTGTGGACAGCCTATGAACAATTTGTTCGTAATCTTCGACAAACAGGTGTCCCAATAGAAACATACTCGAAGGAAGCTATATGTTAAACCAAAAGTTAACTTATAACAGCACACAATTTAATTTTGAAAATGGAGAAAGTATGGTTTATGAAAGCTAAAATTAATCATTATTTAAAAACATCAATAAGAGACATAACAATATTAAAGAATCAACAATACAAAGTAACTAATGTAGTAGAACTTCTAAAAACTATAAGGGATGCAAACAGGCAAGTTTTTGTTTGTGGGAATGGTGGGTCATCTGCTACTGCTTCACATTTTGTAAATGATTTAAGGAAAGTGGGAAATATAAAAGCTTATTGTTTATCAGATAACATAGCATCAATGACTGCCTATGCAAATGATGATTCTTATGATTATGTATTTGTTGACCAACTTAAAGTTTTAGCTAATGAAGGAGATTTATTAATTATTTTTAGTGGAAGTGGTAAATCCCCAAACATAGTAAATGCAACTGAATGGGCTAATAAAAAGGGTTTAGATACAATTGCTATAATTGGTATGAGTGGAGGACACTTTAGAAAAGCTAAAACTGTTACTGAAAAAATCTTTATTTCAACGGATATGTTGCATAGTGAAGATATTCATATGTTGATTTGTCATTTAATAACAATTTTATTAGAGGAGGAAAAGAAATGAAAATATTAGTAACGGGTGCAAGTGGATTCATAGGTAGCAATTTAGTTGAAACATTCCTTAAACAAGGACATGAAGTAATAGGAATAGATAATGATTATGAGAAACATCTTCATCTAAAAGATGTAATATCAAATGAAAACTTTAAAATGTTTTGGAATGATATCAAAAAAATGGAACATATAAAACATCATTTTGGTAAAATTAATATCATATATCATATGGCAGCGGCAAGCGATATCAAAAGGAGTTCTTGGGATACTGAATGGGACTTGGTTGAGAATGTTGTTGGAACTCATCACATCTTAGAATTAATGAGAAAAGAAAATATTAAAAGAATAGTATTTCCATCAACATCAGTTGTTTATGGAGAGAATGCTCCAAGACCAACACCAGAGGATTGCCCAGATAGATTTCCCATTTCACAATATGCAGCTTCTAAAATAGCAGCAGAAGCTTTTATACATGCTTATGCAAATATGTATGATATTAAGGCTTGGATATTTAGATTTGCCAATGTTATGGGAAGACATCAACACCGTGGTGTGGTTTATGATTTTGTTAATAAACTTAAAAATAATTCAAAAGAGATGGAAATTCTTGGAGATGGAAATCAATTAAAATCTTATATTCATGTCTCAGATTGTATGGCTGGAATGTTTTATGTTGTAGAAAAAGATAAAAATAAGAAGGTATCAATTTATAATCTTGCTGTCAAAGACCAAGTAACGGTTACTGAATTGGCAGATATTGTTTGTGACGAATTAGGATTAAAACCTAAATACAAGTATACTGGTGGAGACAGAGGTTGGGCAGGAGATATGCCAAAGATATCATTGGCAGTCAATAAAATATTTAGAACTGGATGGAGACCAAAAATGAATTGCAAAACTGCAATAAGAAAAACTGTTGGCGAAATATATGATTCTAAGTGATATTTATTATTTGTTTAAACATTGGAAAAATCGAGAGATATGTCCAAGATGTGGAAACACTGCATTTGAACATGGATTGTTTCCAGAGGAAAGATACTATTGTACAAAATGTCATTTATGGGAGCCAAAAAATTGAAGGTAATATGTGACTATTGTGGAAAAGAATTTTGCAGAAATCCTGCACAATTAAAATATAAAAATCATTTTTGTAGTAGATATTGTGCTGGTCAATTTATGAAAGGCAAAACATATACAATAAAAAAGAAAATTACAAATGAAGAGATAAAGATAACTAAGGTATGTATTGTTTGTGGCAAAGATATTAGTTTTAGAGGAAATAGGTCTGTTCGTTGTAAAGAATGCCAAAAATATTACCACAATGCATCAAGAAGAGCAAAAAGAAAGAGAAAGTATCTAAACTGTATTTCTTGTGGAATTGATATTAGAAGTAGAGATTATCATGCTATGTATTGTTACGATTGTGCAAGAAAAAGAAATATTGAAAGTGCAAAGAAATATAACAAAAGTCATAGAGATATTTGTCAAAGAGCGCAACAAAAGTATTATAAAAAAAATAAAGTGAAAATTAATAGAAGATTGGTAATATATAAAAGAGAGAGAAGGAGAAAACTAAAACAACGTAAGTATAATAATATTCATTACAAAAAAAATGAAGAACACATTCTTAAAAGAAAAAAGATATGGACAAAGAACAACAGGGATAAAATTAATGCATCTAGAAAAAAATGGTATCAAAAAAATATAGACCGTTGCAAAGAATATTCAAGAAAATATAGAGAAAAACAAAAAGGTAAAGTTCCAACAAAAATTTGTATTGATAAAACTTGTGTTACTGTACTTTCAAGTAAAGAATATGATGGCGTGTTAGGTGAAAAATTAATAGAAAAATATATGGTAAAAAAATGATAAAATTTAGATTTTTAGAGCCAGAAATGATTATGAGTATAGTTGTTGCTTTAATAGTTCTGGCAGTTGGTGTGTTTGCTTTTTTTACTGTTATTTCAAGCATAGATACAGCTTTTAATGAAACAAAAGAAGAAAACACAGAAGCTCAAAATACTTTTAGTAACATATCTGAATCAGCTAATGGTCTGTTTGATATTATTGGCGTAGTTTTGATATTAGGAGCTATAATGGCAATTGTTGTTGTAGTTTATTCTTTTGTTGGAAGAGATTATGAACCAAGTGGAAATTCAACAAGTTCTGATTACTCATTAACACCAACACCAACTTATGATAGTCATCGTAGACGGCAAAGAGAACAAGAAGCAAACGCTAGAGCAAAACAAAGAAAATTAGAAGCCAAAAAGAAAGCAGAAGCAAAGAAAGTAGAACAAGCAAAACTTAAAGAAAAACAATCATACAACAAAGGAAGACCATCAAGAACATCAAAAGCTGCAAGAATGTTAGATGAGCAAGAAGGAACAAAGAAAAGGAGAAAATCAAAATGATTTATGTATTTGATATAGATGGAACACTTTTTGATACACCACCAGGAAATGATTATGAAAAAGCAGAACCCATAGAAGCAATGATTGTTCTTGTCAATATGCTTTATGAACAAGGTCATACAATAAAAATATTTACAGCAAGAGGGTCAGGTAGTGGGATTGACCATTTTGGTTTAACAAGACAACAACTTAAAAAGTTTGGTGTACAATATCATGAACTCATTATGGGGAAACCGTCTGCTCATGTGTTTGTTGATGATATTTCTATGACCCCAGAACAATTCTTAAATGAGATATAACATGAATCAAGAACTAGAAAAAAGGCTAAACAAGACATTAGAAATTGTTCCAAAAAAAGGAAAACTTTTAGAAATAGGAAGCTATCCTTTTATCATAACTAAAGAACTCATTAAAAGAGGCTATGAAGTTTCAGGAATTGATATGAATCAAACAAAACAATCAGTTGGTGTCCATCATTGTAATATCGAAATAGATTTCTTACCCTTCAAAGATAAAACATTTGATATCATATTAATGATGGAAGTAATTGAACATCTTGGCATAGACCCAATAAATGCTATCAAAGAATCAAGAAGGGTTTTAAAAGATGATGGTATTTTTGTTATTACAACTCCAAATATCTTACGATTACAAAATTTAAAAAGTATTATGTTTAAGGGAAAACAACTTGCAACTTTACGTTCACTTACCCAAAAAGAAGAGCTTGGTTATATTGGACACATTCGAGAATATACAAAAAAAGAATTAAAAGAAATTTTGGCATATTGTGGATTTAAAAATTTTAAGTCTTGTATGTATGAAGGAAGCAGTTACAAGCCAACAAAAATTATAGTTTCTTTATTTCCATCTTATAGTACAACTATTATGTTTGCTTGTAAAAAAGGAGAGACAAAAAATGAATAAAAAAATATATGAAGAAGGAAAGATAAAAGCAAAACAAATACTTAAGGAAATACAAAAAATGGAAGATTGGGAATCTTTTATAGAGGGGTTTCTTGATGAATTTGTTGACGCTTTTGAGGAGGAGAAGAATGACTCAGTGGGAATGCAAGAAGTGCAACCATAGATTCTTGTGGATTAGAAAGGGGCTTGCAACAAGACCATCTAACTGTCCAGAGTGTGGAAGTGAAGATTTGGATGTGAGAGAAGTATGATAAAGAATTTGTTTAAAAGTTTATGGAATAACATAAGATTTTGGAAAATAATGTGTTTGTTACAAGCAATAGCATTTATACTTTTAGCTATAGCTTTTAATCAAGCGATTCAGTTAACTGTAGAACTATATGAGATGATACCATGACCAAAATATTTTTAGACACGGCAAATTTGGAAGAAATAGAACATATTAAAGGCTGGGGAATCATAGATGGAATTACAACCAATCAAAAGATATTTCTTAAAGAAAAGGGATGCAATTTTAAGAATCAGGCAAAAGCAATTCTTGATTATATACAACCTTTGCCAGTTAGTTTGGAAGGTCCAAATGATTATCAAGGTATTGTAAATGCTTCTAGAGACTATGGTAACTGGGTCGATGATAATAATAATCGTTATGAAAACATAGTTATCAAAGTTCCTATGTTGGGAAATGGAGATGGATTAAGAGCAGTTAAAACATTAAGTGATAATTTTATTAGAACAAATGTTACTGCTTGCATGACAGTAAATCAAGCATTTCTTGCAGCTAATGCTGGTGCAACTTATGTGTCTCTTTTCTATAACAGAATAATTGATTGGAGATTAAAAGTAAATAGTAATGATAATAAACAACAAGCAAAAATAGAAGCATTGCTTACTATTAGTGAAACAATGAAAATGCTAGAGGAAGGGACTTTCAAAACAAAACTTATAGTTGGAAGTATAAGAAAAGCAACAGATATTGAGGAGATTCTTACAGCACAACCTGATATCATTACAATCCCAACAAAGATTTTAAAAGAAATGGTGAAGAATGAAATGACAGAATCAACATTAAAAGATTTTGAAAATGCTTGGGAGGAATTTAAGAAATATGAAAAAAGAAGTGACTAATTTTTTGGATGATGTAAAAAAAGTAAGTGAAGAATTAAAAGGACAAAGTTCATCAATAGAAAAAGTTATATCAATATTAAAAAATGTAAAAGATAAAGACCATACAGTTTTCATCTGTGGCAATGGTGGTTCGGCGGGAACAGCAATTCATATGACTGCTGACCTATTTAAGATTGCTGGTATAAAGACAATCTGTTTAAATGATAACATTCCACTCGTTTCAGCATTAACAAATGATGAAGGTTGGTCTGATATTTATGAATATCAACTTCAAAGGCTTTATGAATATGGTGATGTGCTGATTACTATAAGTGTTCATGGTGGAACAGGAGAAGATAAAGCAGGACAGTGGTCACAAAATTTAAACAAAGCAATAGCATATGTCAAATTAAACAGTGGAACCAATATTGGATTTAGTGGATTTGATGGTGGACAAATGAAGAATAATTGTGATGTATGTATTGTAATTCCTGCTGAATCAACACCATTAGTAGAATCATTTCATGTTATTTTACATCATTTAATTACTTTTGCATTACAAGAAGGAAACAGAAAATGATTATATCAAAAGCCCCTTTAAGAATTTCATTGGGTGGAGGAGGAACTGACATTCCTTCTTATTATGAAAAATATGGTGGCTTCTTAATATCTGGGGCAATAGATAAACATATTTATGTAGGAGCGAATCAACAATTTTATAATAATTATTCTTTAAAATATTCCAAAATAGAAATAGTGAATCAAGCACATGAAATAGAACACAAACTTATAAGAGAAGCAATACAATTTCTTGATATTCAACCAGGAATTGAGATGACATCACTTGCAGATATTCCAAGCAAAACAGGCTTGGGTTCGTCGGGTGCATTTCTTGTTGCATTGCTTAATACTTTACATCAGTATAAAGATGAAAAAGTTAATCAAAGACAACTTGCAGAAGAAGCATGTAAAATAGAACTTGATATACTGAAAGAGCATGAAGGCAAACAAGATAAGTATACATGCTCTTTTGGTGGTATTTATGGATATGAATTTAGAGAAGATGGTTCTGTTAAAGTTATACCATTTATAGATGAAGATATCATAAGAACAACACTTGAAGAAAATTTGTTTTTATTTTTTACAGGTCAAAAAAGAAAATCTTTGGCTTCAGAAATCCTTAAAAATCAAAATGGAAAAATTAAAAAAGAAGATAAAAATATGGTTGAATATATGAATGAAATTAAACAAATAGGGTTAGATACAAAAATAGCATTTGAAGAAAGAAATTTTGATTTCTTTGGTTCTCTTTTGCATAGACATTGGATAGTAAAAAAGAAATACTCAATCCATTCAACAAATGAATCTATTGATAAGTATTATGATTTCGCTTTAAAAAGAGGGGCAATTGGTGGTAAAACTATTGGTGCTCCAGGTGGAGGGTTTTTAATGTTTTATCATAGTGGACAAACAAAAGATAAATGGAAATTCGTTGATGCTATGGAAAAAGCAGGATTAAAACATATGCCTTTTAAGTTCGATAATAAAGGGGTAACAACTTTATGATAGAAAAATGTGTTCTTTGTTTGGCTTTGAAAAATGAAAAAAGCAAATATTTATATGAAGATGAAGATATTGCAATACTGCCAACAAAAACTATGAAAGGGCATAGGAAACGGGTAATGATAATTTCAAAAAAACATATCAGTTATGATAGAATGAAATCAAGAGAGAAAACACATTTATCATTCTTTATAGGATTTTGTAAAAGATATTTTGATGAAGAACCAACCTTTGCTTTGTGTGAACCAACATATGCTACCATAAAAGACCATTGGCACTTAATTGCTTGTGATTGGTTTGGAGAGGAAGATATAAAACAATTACATTATACTCCTCATAAAGCAATATCAACAAATGTGGAGTGGAAACCATGATAGTTGTTACAGGCGCTGCAGGTTTTATTGGTTCTCATCTTTCAAAGAGATTAAACCAAGAAGGATACTATCCTTTGCTATTAGACGATTTTTCAAGGGGAAAACAAAAATATTTAGATGATTTAAAAGTTAAAGCTTTTTGCCATGATGTTGATTTGACAGATTCTGCTTTAGTAAATTATTGGATTGGACAAGCTGATACAGTATTTCATATAGCATCAAGAATAGGGGGAAATCAATTTTTACATGGTTCAAGTTTAAATGAGTTAAATGCTTTGCAAACAAATATGGCAATAGATAATAATGTATTCAGAGCATGTGAAAAATATAAAGTCAAAAAAGTTATTTATACATCAAGTGTTTCAGTGTACAATACAGATAATCAAGCAAATAGTCCAAATGCAATGTTTAGGGAAACTGATTTAGAAAAGCAACCACTAGACCCAGAAGGAGGATATGGTTGGGCTAAACTAATGGGAGAAAAACAATTGCAACTTATGTCAGGCAAATATGGAATTGCCAGAATCTTTAAATCTTACGGTCCTTGTGATGATTACTCAGAAGAATCTGGGCAAGTAGTTTGTGCTCTTATGCGAAAGGCAATAAATTATCCCAAAGAATCATATAAAGTTTGGGGCGATGGAACAACTACAAGATGTTTAGTTTATATTGATGACCTTATTGATGCACTATTAAAAATATACAAATATTTAAATAAGAGCTCGACCATTGTCAATATTGGAGGAGATAGACCAATTTCTGTAAAAGAGCTAGCAGAAACCATTATAAAGGTATCTAGCAAAGACATTGAAATAGAATGGGACAAAACAAAACCAACAGGAGTTCAAAGTAGAATTCCCATCTTAGATAAAGCAAAAAAAGAATTAAATTGGAAACCAACAACATCATTAAAGGATGGGTTGAAAAAAACATATGAATGGATGGAACAGGATTTAAAAATGAAAGAAGAATGTCCAAGATGTGGAAAAAGAACAATTGATATGAGTGAAGCAGAACCAATGTGTGATTTATGTGGTTGGGCTCAATGATGACTGGGGATTGTATAATTTGTGGTAAGCAAATTCCTATATACAATATAACGAATTCTTGTAGAGACTGCTTTAATAAATATAAGAAGAAAGACAAATTTGGAAATTGGGAAGTAAGGAAAGCAAAACAATGTCATTTAGACGATTAGTTAGGAATCTTAGAAAGATGGAAGAAGTAAACAATATAAGTGAATGTCCAAAATGTGGTGGTAAGTTAAGAGAAACATATTCTTCTGAAATTGGATTTTGTCCTAAATGTATGCAACAATTTAAGTTAAAACCAGAGGTAACATAAAATGTTATATAAAAATAGTCAAGAAGTAGCAGAAGCAACAAAACAATGGATTAGAGAAAACAAAGAACTCTATGAATATTGTAGTGGATTTGAGCATAAAATGATAGAAGATAACAAAGTGAGAAAATGAGTGATTATAAAGATTTACAAGATATCAAAATCAAAAAAATAGATAATGAATTTGTTGAGCAACAAAGAAAAACAACAGCAAAGATGATGGGCGCAAAAGAATGTAAGCTTGTATGCATCACTCTTTCTTTTGTTGGAGATAATGATGTTCTTTCTGAATATAAATTGAGAGGAAAAGATTTTGATGAAAAAGATTGGGATTAAGTGAAAAAATGAAAAAATTTAGAGGAAAAAAAGTAATAGGTTGGAGAGGAGTAGAGGCAATAACCTTAGATAGACTTATGACTAAAACAAATGAACTTATGGAAAAATATGATTTTATTGATTGTCAATATTCAAGTAATTCAGCATATAATAATATATCAAAAAAACATTATACATCATACTCTGTGATAGTATTGCTGGCAGAAAAGGAAAATTAAAATGGCAAAATATAAGATAGCTTTAATTGGTGCACAAGGTTCTGGCAAAACAACCAAATGCTATGAACTTGCGGCAGAATTAAAAAAGAAAGGAAAAGATGTTTATGTTCTTTCTGAGGTAGCTCGAAGTTGTCCATTACCACTTAATGAAGATGCAACAGAAGAAAGTCAATTTTGGATATTTGGAAAACAAATGACACGAGAACAATCATCAAGAGCTGAAATACTAATGTCAGATAGAACGTTGCTAGACCCGTTCATATATGGTTATCGCAAATACCCAGAGACATTCAAGACACTGATACCATTTTTAAAGATGTATATGAAAAGATATGCTTTAGTAGTATATCTTCCACCAAATGATGAATACTTAGTTGCTGATGGAACAAGAAGTATCAACAAAGAGTTCAGAGATGAAATTGATAAACTTATTCTCCACTTTATCAAAGAATTAGAAATAAAGACAATTCATATCGAAGATGTAGTTCCTATGTTAGAAGAGTTAGGTATAATAAAAAAATAAGGTGAAAAAAATGAATAAAAAAGAAAAAGAATTAGTAATCGCACGGCTACAAACAATGCCTGATAATTTGAACCTTTGTATGGGGAACAGGCCATACAGTCGAGAGGGATTAATTAAGGAAGTTGAGAATGAAACAAAAGATGGAGAAATAGTAGTTCAAATGCATATGGAATATATTAGGGCATTAGCTAATGGAACATTAATGGATACTCAAGTAGATGACATTAGGATTCGAAAGGTGAAGGTACTTGGCGACCGAGCTAAAGAAGAGGCGGATAAACAAGGACTTTCTGAAAATGACTTGGTTATTATAAGAACAAGAACAGTTATTGGTTCTTTGCCAACATATGAACTTACGAAAATAGAAGGTAGCCCAACACAGTTCCTACAAGACAAAATACTTAACTTAGATGGGACGATTGGGGATGTTTTGGTATGAACAAATGTGGAATGGAAGTGGAGAAATGGTGTTTCATATGAAGAAAAAAACAATATTGATTTGCATTCTGTTGCTATCAGTAGGATTATTATCAGGATGTGTTAGAACAGTTTTGAGTGGAACTGAAAAAGGAACAGTTGTTGATGTTAGATTAGAAGAAGGAACATTTTTTGATGAAGAGAAAGTAGTAATAGAATTTGGTAATAATAGTAAAGCAATACTAAAGTTTGAAAGATATGATAAAGATGGAATAGATTGGTATGAATATTTTAATGAGCACATTGGAGATTATGTTTCGATTAATTGGTTTGCTAATTCAGAGAAAGCACAAATTATGAGTGTTGAAATATTAAAAAATCCTGAGGAGAACAGCAGATAAATGAAACAAATATTAAGTGATAGACAAGTTGTGATGTTTGGAGTAGTTGGTATCATATGTGGTTGCATCTTTTTGATATATGGTAATTTGTTTATGTAAAGGAGATGTCAAGGTTTAAAATGGTATTAGTAAGTGTAGTAGTAATAACATACAATCGTCCAGAGCGGATTCCAAAAGCAATTCAAACTGTTCTTGACCAAACATTTCAAGACTTTGAAATTATAGTTGTTGATGGTGCAAATTCTATAGATAATATGGATGCAGTTCTAAGATTTAAAGATAAAAGAGTCAAATACTTACCTGTCGAAAAGGAAGCAGTAAATTATATAAGTTTTAAAGGAATACAACATTCTCGCAACGTTGGATGCAAAGCAGCTACTGGCAAATATATTGCTATGCTAGATGATGATGATTGGTGGGAAACAACAAAATTAGAAAAACAAGTAAAAACAGTTGAAAATCAAATTGATGTTGGTTTGGTTCTTTGTTATACAAAAATTGAAACTGATGATGGAAACATCATAGACAAATCAAAACTAGAACCTACATATAAAGATTTACTTCAAGCATATAATTTATCATCAACTTCATCTTATCTTATTCGTACCAATATTTTAAAAGAAATTGGATATTGGAATGAAGAACTTCGTGGAATGCACGAATATGATGTTGCCTTAAAAATATCAAAATTGGGATATAGAATCATTACAGTTCCAGAAGTTCTTATGATTCGAAATAGAATATCAAACATCACGGTAGAAAGTGGTCATTATTATTTCTTTAAGATTGCTGAGATTGTTGACCTTTGGAAATACTATGGAAAAGAATTTCTGCCTAAGTTGGGATTAAGGGGATTTCTTTTTAATGTTACAAAAACAGTTCTTTTGTTTGGATTATTTTTATTTGGTTACATAGTTAAGGAAAAAATTTGGAAAGTTATT
>Ga0307928_10000838_pt1 | contig 23172 bp, 32 predicted proteins | sample AceLakmetagen232_FD_201815 | JGI IMG/M metagenome (GOLD analysis project Ga0307928, IMG submission 201815) | Saline water microbial communities from Ace Lake, Antarctica - #232 | ecosystem: Environmental > Aquatic > Non-marine Saline and Alkaline > Saline | place: Antarctica: Ace Lake... | reverse complement strand
TTTCCCCAAATCCCAATCCAACATAAAATCCATTGGATTCGTACTCTTCGTTCCTTTCTTACCATGAACACTAATTGTTAAATTGGTAAGAAGTGAACTTAAATAAGCTAACCTAAAATCATCCCTCCACTTTCCTATCGGGTCTATCCTATCGTATGCCTCCCACTCACTTAGCTGTTTTGATGTCAAAACCTCTAGTAAGTAGTCCGGATGTTCTACTCCGATTTCTCTGCAGAGTCTGAACTGGAATTGTCGGCTGGGCCGACTTCGGAGTTTTTTATTATTGCCTCCTTATCCTCTTCAGTAATTGCATTTAACGCTTGTGCCGCATTGACAATTTTCTCCAATTTTGCAGCACTCATGCTATTGCTTAATAGAGGAAAATCCCCTGCAGCAAGTAGTAACTTACCTTCCTCATCACATACCGTTACTACACATAATTTTGCCCTAAAATTCTCGGTAACACTTTCAAATCCTGTTACAAGTCCTTTATTGTCTTTTACCTGTCTGAGAAGTGACTGTTCAAAACGATCTCTTTCTCCTCCGGTCATTTGCTTCACAAAAACAAAATTGTCTTTATCTAAATCTACTTTGACAACTTCAAGTTTTTCTTTTGTTAATAATTCTTTTCTGTTTAATAATCCCATGATTAGTGATTTTAATTGTTTGTTAATAAATAAAAAATAAAAATACCCTGATTAGGTAAAAATATGTCTACATTCCTAATCCAGCACTTTCGCCTGAATCAGTTTCGACTGGCCCGGTTATCTCAATAGTAACATTCATTGTGATGCGATCATCTGGACTAATATCCAAAGGTAGTTCATTAACCCAACCTTCAAATTCTACTGATGTATTATCGTCATCTGGCATATGAATTCTGTAATTACCAAGAGTGGAACTTTCAAAATCATCTTTAAAATCATCATACCCTGAACGGGTAAAATTCATGTTTAAAACGACTGTTCCCCCATCTCTGAGACCTCCTATTTTCTCACGATAACCGTCAGTGGAATCCAAGGATGTACAATCAATTGTCTCCCTTGACATTCCAGGTCCTGCTATCGTATTCACTTCAGCAATGTTATGCCATGCTGCGGCAGACCATCGTTGAAATTTTGTACCTATTCCAGATACAGCATTAGTACTCATACATGCCTCCTTCTTTTTTTATGCAGATCTTCTCTGCACATTAAAATTAATAATAAAGCGAGCATTACCGTTTTCATCCCAATCTAAGTGGGCGGGACCACTAGAACAGTAGATAACAGTATATAAAGTATCATTCCATGTCTCTTGTGCCCGGCCATGTAATGATGTCTTTATCAATTCAATTAAATTCCAACCAGTTACATAACTGGCATTTCGAACCCTTATTTGTACAGACGGACGCTCATAACCTTGATTTGTTAATCCAAGATCAGGTGCATGTCCGGAAGTATCAAATATTGTAACGCAATTCCTTGGGGTTTTTTCCTCTTTACCTATAAACAAATTAGTTTTAAAGGTTACATCAACGGTAGCATCTGCTACTAACATGTCTTTTATATCTACACTGCTTGCGTTCATCTTTATCCTTTTATTTGTGCATTAACTGCAATTGCTTGTAATATCTTTTTACTGTTTCTTTTTAAAGAATACTCAAACCATTTGGGACCGGCACCGACACGTGGTCTATACCATCTTTTCTTTCCGGGTCCTGGTCCATATCTCCAACGAGGCTTTAAATTCATATCAAGAAGTTCGTGAACAGCCGTCGCATAATTAGCACTATATCCAAGCATTAACATTATATTCCCTCCTGTAGACTGGGCTTTCACCATCCCTTGTATTTCACTAATTGTCGAAGAATGATCTGACGACATTTTACTAGCTACTTCACTTTTAAATTTTGGATTCCTACCAACCCTAACACTTCTAGCAGTAACAGTAAAAAAAGATGCTTTTAAATTACCGTAATCTACCGGAGTCTTTGGAGAAGTTTTTTCCATATCTTTTCTTACTATAGCAGCTCCTAAAATCAGTCCCTTCAAACTTCTTCCTTTTATAAGTAATATTTCTTTATTAAGATTAGCCATGACCTCACGACCTCCCCTTAATGTATTTATGTTTGCCATCCTGTTAAATATGCTTTACGAACAAATTCTGTTGTAGACCTAATAGCAGGTACCTTTGTAAACTTCTTTATAATACAAAGTCCTGTATCTATTTGATAAGGATCATACCACTCACTACTGCTATCACCTTCACTAGCATTATAAAGATCCTCTAAATCAGACAATGTTCCTAAATATAATACACCATTCATGTCTACATCTTCCAATACATGTACGATTGCTTTAGAAACAAGTTGAGATCCATCATCGGATTGAAACATCTGTTGTTCCTCAACCCAACGACAATATATCTCTTCAGGATCACTAAAAGTATATCCTCCATACCCATCAGCTACCGGACTAGCCCAATATACTGCTGTCTGTTTACATATTCGCGTTATAAAGGTTTCTATTCCCATTAGTCAAAACTTGTTATAGCTTTCATGCTAGCTAATTTTTTACCTACATTTGCCATCTTTCCTGACGTATCTATTACCTTTACCATCTGTCCGTATGAAGTGGATTCTAAATCCTTACTCCAATAACCGGTATATTTTACAGATGCTCCGTCTACCTGTTCTTCACTGGTTTGTCTGTGAAGTGTACTGGCTATTAAATGTGCCGTAAGCCATGTTTCAATATCTCGTAATTGGACAGCAGTCATGGATGAATCTGAACTAAACACAGAATCTAATAATCTACTAGCTGTCCCAATAAAGGTATCTACCACTATACTGGACACCGTGCATCCGTCCAATATCTGTAATACCTCTGATGCTGTTGTTCTTGCTGCCATTTTTTATACCCTTTCTTTAAATTTATATTATTCACCGGCTCCCGGTTCTGTTTTACTTGGCATGTTTTTTAATTGATTAAAATCACCTATTGCCAAACCATGATTCCATGTTGTCATAGCGGCAACACCACTTGCACCATCATAACCAGAATAATACATAAATAACTCATCATCTGGATATGTGTCTCTTTGTATTGTCTTAGTTAGAACTGTTGGAGTATCCAAGTAAAGATTATCCCACGATCCTAACCCTCCCCCAACAGTAATATATCCAAGATATTTTCTGCTTGCTGGTAAAAATCTAGGATCAGTGTCTTTATATAATTCTATCCTATGATTAATAGCACCTACGTCATAGCTGCCATTTGGGGTATATGGTACAAATAAATAATAATACCCATTATATTTTATAACATCAACACAATATCTGCCATTTGTAAACATAGGACTATTAGCATCTTCTGTCCAATTAATTAAATCAGTTGATGTGACTAGGCCTGTTTCTCTTGGATCTTCACCAACATCATTTACCCATAGATAATAAGTTGCACCTATTTTAATTACGCCCCAAGGATCAATACTTCCTGTTGCCCATGCTCCTAAATCAGCATTTGTTATAACAGGATTAGTTGCCTCTTTTGTCCACGTTATCCCATCCGCAGAAGTTGCCAACCCTATTGATTTGTCTCCCCCCCATTCATTTGATCTATATAACATATACCAAGAACTATCCTCTTTCCATGCACTTGCCACATCAAGAGTCCCTGCATCTGGAGTTAATATGGGATTATTAACCGTATCAGGAGTCCATATAAGTCTATCAGACGAGGCAGCCCTTAATACATTAGTTCCATCAGAATAATAAAGCAAATAATCATTAGCTGCGATATAAATAACACTTCCAAAAAACCCTCCACTTATCATTGGATTATATGCATTTTTAGGAAATAAAAAATTATTTGCCTGTGTTGGAAGTAGATAACTTATAAACAATGAAGGACGCCTTGCTGCTGACACTGTATAGTCTGATGACATAAAAGCATGAGCATCTTCACTTTCTGTTTCTGCCTTTATAAGCCATCCATAGCCCAAATCAAGATCAGCCTTAGAGGTGGGTGTTAGGGTAAATTCCACTGCCGTTAATACAGTAGGTGAGATTTTTTGATATGAAACACCTATGGAAGTTTGCTCGCAATCATCAGCTCCAAAAGCTCCTACTGTTTGCCAAGCATTACTGCCATCATAAGTATTCCATGTAGCACCATCACCCGTTACTGTATCTGTTCCTGTTCCCTCAGTCCATTCTTTTTTCATTCTGTAAACCTTAAACTCCCTTGCTGTGTCGGCATAATTAGCTGTTACATGAAAATTTAACTTACAAGATGTTATAATAGCATTATCGGGAAGTGAAGATAAATCAAACTGAATTAATCCTCTAAATATAATAGCACCTACATTTATCTCGCCTGCTGCAATAGATACATTAGCACCTCTGTTTTTTGTTGGTGCAGAATTATATATAGTAGTATCTTTTCCTAAAAGAGCGTTAGGCTGAATCTCTATATATGTCAGATATGTTGCATAGGCTGAATCAGTAGTGTCTGAATCCACATTTGAATAAGATGAATATGTATAACTACCCCGATAAGCACGAACACGATAATAATAAAGAGTACTTGCGGTTAATCCTGTATCTTCATAAGCAACAACATTAGCAGCCACCGTATCAATCTCAACATAAGTAATACCATCCAAAGAACGTTCAATAGAAAATCCATCCTCATTGGTAGCATTATCTGTCCATGCAAGATCAATTTCACTGCTTGAAGTAATAGTTAATGCTAAACCAGAAGGTGCAGCTGGAAAAGCATAGCCCCCTTGAGTCATAGCACCAGTAACCCCTTTCTGTGTCATACTTCCGGAGACTCCTAACTGCGTAATATTTCCTGATACTCTTGCCATTTATGAAGGATTATTATTTTTTGCTGTTGTTATTACTAAAGGCCCCCAAGTAGATGTATATACATGATTATTGCTATCAAATACAATAGATTCATAGTAGTGACTCGCTACCGCCAACGCTTTAGAAGCAACTTTTGTTAATTGATAAGTGATAGTCAGAGTACTTATTGAACCAGTAAGAGTAAGAAGTAAAGTCCCTGCTATATTATAAACATACATCTTAGCTGTATACCCTGACAAAGAAGTAAGTCCACTTACCACATCTGTAAAGGTATCAGAATTTCCCTGTCTAACTGTTAATATTTTTTCAGCCATTATTTATGTCCTTTCTTTTTTGGTTTTTGCCTCCCCATAATAAAGGATTAATGAAATTGAAAGCCTCTTCGTTCCAATCTAAACCTAGCCAATTACAAACTTCATATATCTGCTCGTAATCTCCTTTTACCATTCGCTCAGGCCATATTTGTTTACAATTTAATCCTTCTTGTATCATATTAACAAATCTATTCTCATATTGATGCACCATCCAAAGCCATCCTTCTCTTTCATCTTTAGCACCAACAGCTTTACGAGTTCTTTCCCCCTCAAATCTATGCATATACTTCGTTTCAATACAAGAATGAAGAATATCGCCTGTACGTCTACGAACAATTACCCATTTAGCATTTTTATAGGCTTTATTCCAAATCTCCCAAGTCAATGCTAATCTGGAATCCTTGTACATCCAAGAACCGCCTTTGTGCCCCTCTTCAACTATTATTTGATCTATCTTATCCTTCCAACCTAATGGTATGGTTACATCACTTGGTAAAGGGTAGTAGCCTTCTCTATCACACCCCATTCCTTCTAAATAAGGCTTAACCATTTCTTCCCGAACCCTATCATTACAGTATCTTCCTCTTTTTGACATATCCCCAGCAAATGCTCCACACACATTAATAGCTGCAGCAATCATAGAAGCCCCGCTTCGAGGAATACCTGTAATTAATATGGGAGCCTGATTTATCATGCTATATATTTTTTATTAACCAATTCCTTTTCTTTTCTAATCTCTGTCTTTGTAATTGTTTTTATTTTCTGAGCAGAATGTCTTCTATAAACTGCTAAAAACGAATCACAATACCCTATCTTTAATCCAGCTTTTAAACAACGTAGGTTAAATTCATATTCCTCCTGATTATTTAAAGTCTCATCAAAAGTCCCTACCTTCTCAAAGACTTCCCTGCGATACATCAAAGTAGGGCAATGAATAACGTTACGTGCCAATAGATCCTCCACAGTAGGGTGTGTTACCTTCGGTTTGTAGTGGCGTAGCCTCTCAGTGCCTTGAAATAGCTCTACAGCGTTTCCATGTATAAAGTCCACATTCTGCTCTTCTATTGCTTTTACAGAATCTTCTATGCAATTTGGAAGTAACATATCGTCCTCATGAAGGAATTTAATATAATCCCCTTCTGCCTGACCCAATACTTTATTAAAGTTAGCTGGCCAGTTACCTTCTCCCTGACTCACTATTAATTGAACATCTGCAGGAATACTATCAATCGCATCCCGTAACCAACCGCGATCTTTTTTATAAGGGATAATAACAGTAACTTTCTTTTTAAGAACCTCCTCGTATTCAGTATTTACATAGTCCTGTACCCAAGCCAAACTCATAGATGCTTCCACTATATCAAATATTCTGGGCTTTCCATGGAAACAAACTAATGTGGCATCTGCTGGAAGCTCATCTAATAAAACATTGTTTCTGGGTTTAAAATCATATATAGTAGTGGTTAATTGTTGCCAGTACAAATCAGGAGCGACATGCTTGCGTAAAAAGTGGTCCATTCTAAATCCAATTGCTTCTCCCTTCCACTCTTTCCATACTTTTTTAGTCTTTTCACAATCAGCAGGAAACCAAACTAGTGGTGTTGCTAACTTTCTTTTATTCCAAAAGTCTTCTAATGTAATGAACCTAGAAGGATCAGTTATTAAAGCAAATATATTTTCTAAAGACTGAATCACTGCTGTATCTAAATCCACGTATAAAAATGGTTTATATTGTTCCATTTGTGGAGAATAAAGAATCATTCTCGACCAGGTCCCCGGCCAAGTGTTTGTAAGAGGTAAAAGTTCAATACTACCTAAATCACAAGGCTCGGTTATTTGATCCCAAAGACAAATGATACGTGGACGAGTTATAGCTTTCCATTTACCATTGATGTGCTTTGCAATTAATTCCACATCACGAAAACCAAAACCTTTTCCGTTTTTTAATACTAATACTATTGTAGGTCGTTCATTCATTTTCTAATATTATTATAATTTTCAATAAACCACTTATATGTTATATCTAAACCTTCTTCCAAAGAGGTTTTTGCTTCCCACCCTAAATTGTTTATTTTACTAACATCAAGTAGTTTTTGTGGAGTGCCATTAGGGTAAAACTTATTCCATACTATATCTCCTTCAAATCCTACGATGTCTTTAACTATATGTGCAAGTTTTTTAATAGTCACGTCACCTCCTGTACCAATATTAACGTGCTGTTCATCGTTATAATTATTCATTAAGAATATTAAAGCCTCAGCTAAATCATCTACAAATAAGAACTCTCTTTTTGGGGAACCTGTACCCCATAATTCCACTTTTGAAAAGTTGTTTATTTTCGCCACGTGGAACTTTCTCAATAAAGACGGTAATACATGTCCATTTTGAAGGTCAAAGTTATCATTAATTCCATAAAGATTTGTAGGCATAGCAGATATAAAATTATCATTATATTGTTTACGGTACATACGACATTGTGTTAATCCGGCAATCTTAGCGACTGCATACCCAATATTTGTTTCCTCCAGTGCTGATGTTAATAGATATTCTTCTTTAATAGGCTGTGAACAAAGTTTCGGATATATACATGAACTTCCAAGAAACATTAATTTTTTAACCTTAAAATAATGTGAAGTAGTAATTATATTGTTTTGTATGATTAGATTTTCAGTTATAAATTCTGCACTCTTTGTGTTGTTTGCATTTATCCCCCCTACCTTTGCTGCACAATTAATTACATATTCTGGTTTGTTATCATCAAAATAATAAACTACTTGATTCTGATATAATAAATCATATTCAGTTTTATCTGCTGTTAAGATATTAGTATATCCTTGCCTAGTAAGTTCTCTGGCTACTGCTGAACCTACCAAACCTTTATGACCGGTTACGAATATTTTACTGTCTTTATTCATTTTCAATCATTTTAACTATTATAAAATTTGAAGCATCTTCAAATGTCTTAAATACTGGAATGTTGTGTTCTTTTGCTGTTTGTTTTACTGCATAATAACCCTGTGTTGGATGATCAAAAATTAACTCTTCCGTCCAAGCATTTCCGGGGTCTTGTTTTTTTCTTTTAGCAATTTGTTTTCGTAATTGAGCTTCCCTAATCAAAACAATAGCATAAATATATTTTTCCTGATCAAGAATACAATTTCCTCCTAAATTACAAAGATAAGATGGTAAAAGTTGTTCATCAAAAAGACGGAGTATCTTATATTCATTTTCATATGAATTTATAAAAGTACTCTTCCCCGAACATGGAGGCGCTATTATGTAAGATTTATTAATCATTTTCTTTCATACGTGCTTCAATCATTTCTTCCAGTAAAGATTCAAATGTATATGTAGGTTCCCACCCTAATATTGTTCTTGCTTTAGTTGCATCCCCTTTTAAATAAGGAACTTCTTCCGGACGCATAAATTGAGGATTCTGGACAACGTAATCTTCATAATTTAATTTGAAATGAGCAAATACAAATTTACACAGCTCCCTCACAGAATAAGCTTTTCCTGAAGCTATTACAAACTCCATTGGTTTTACATGATTTACTATTAACCACATTGCCCTAACGTAATCTTTAGAGTGCCCCCAATCCCTAAATGAATCAAGATTCCCTAATTCCAATTTATCTTGTTGCCCACGATGAATAGCAACAACACCTTTAATTATTTTTCGAGTTACAAAATCAACACTTCTTCTTGGGGACTCGTGGTTAAATAAAATTCCATTAGCTGTATACATGCCATAGGCTCTACGATAATGCATTATTAAATTATGTGCCATTACTTTACCTACACCATACGGAGATATTGGAGATATTGTAGTTGTTTCTCTTTGAAATCCATCAGCATCCACAGAAGCACCAAATATCTCACTACTGGATGCATTATATATGTGAGCTTTGGGACATATCCGTCTACATGCATTGAGTAAACGCAAAGTGCCTGTTCCATTCACATCTATTGTATATTCAGGGATATCAAAACTAACTCTTACCTGTGATTGAGCCGCCAGGTGAAACACGTAGTCGGGTTGTGCCTCTTCCAGCGCCTTTTCCAACGAATAGGCATCTAACATATTCCCGTAATACAAATGAAGCTTGCCCCCTAAATGAACTAGTCTTTTTGATTGGTTAGCTTCTACAGAATTCCTTCTGATAAGACCATGCACCTCATGTCCAAGTTCAAGCATATATTCAGCTAAATATGACCCGTCTTGCCCATTGATTCCCGTTATAAAAATTCTTTTACTCATAATAACTATTATTTACTTTAATAATTGGTTCATTCTTTATTTGTTCCATTAAAGCCTCATTTAACTTATATAATATAAGGTGTTCTGGATTTTCAAGAGTAAATACCTTTGGGTGCCACTGATGCACCACCGAAATCTTATCACTAATTATTTTATTTAATCCTAACCGATCAATCCGATAAAGAATCTCATTGTCTTCAAACGCAATCCCTTTTGCAAATCTTTCATCAAACCCACCAAGCTTATCTATATTATTCTTTGTGAGGGCAGCACAAAAATGATAGTGGGTTGGATTATATTTTGAATGATTATACCATCCATTATAATTGGCATTACATCGTTGTGGTAAAGCATTAAAAAAAACTTTCTTGTCAATCCCCTCCGATAAAAATACTTTCCCTAACTTCTCATTAATTGCATAAGTAGACATTGAAACATAATTAGAATCATCGACTGTATTAACCACATGACTTAACACATCATGTATGTGGCAACACTCTGGATTCTGCAACATAATGATGTCCCCAGATGCTTTAACAATACCCGCATTATAAGGCATGCAAGAATTATTATACCATTTATCTTCTTTCTCTACTCTAACCACTTTTAAAAATGAAAATTCTGACTGTAAATCTTCCACTCGTTCCTCTTCGTCACTTGCATCATCTACAACAATAACCTCAAAATCTTTATAAGCTGATTTAGCTATTGACCTTAATGTTTCAAGGAACAATCTTTTTCTGTTATAATACGCTGTTACAACTGATATCATAATTCTCTATTTTTAAATTGGTACATACCAACAAAGCTCACCTGCATATTTTCTATCATGCTTATCACCAAACATTTCGTCCACTACTTGCTTAACACCTATAAAAGCAGGATAATCATGTCCAGCAAGCACCCCACCTGACTTTACCTTTGGAAGCCATGCTATTATATCCTTCTTTACACTTTCATAAACATGATCCGCATCTATAAATACAAAGTCCAACGACTTATCCTCAAACATATCAGCAGTAACCCAGCTTTGCCCTATTATTAAATCAAACTTATCTTGAACAGGCTTCATATTATTGTGAAATGTAGATTCATTCGCACCAAATATGGGGGCAAATGAGTCCACGGCAGTCACTTTTATGTCTTTTTTTGCATTTATTATCTCTACAATTAAATAAGCAAGTGAACAACCTTCATAACTACCAACCTCAACAAAGTGACTCCCCGAAGGAAATTTATTTACCATATCCGCATATAAGTGAGGATATGAAAACCAACCTGTAATTCCTGTATAAAAATGTTCCATATCTTTTTATTTATAACTTTTAACTTCATCTAAAATTTCAGACCCGCCTTTTTTAATAGCAATGTTTAACTTTTTATCTATTGCAGATTTCAAACAACTTCTTTGGGTTGCCAAGCGTATATTATCCCCACTTAATTTAACAATCAAATCTATATCCTTTTTAGATTTATTCTCTATCTTATCAAGTTCAGCAGTTTTATCTAAAAGATTAAAAAGCTTAATATTGATGATAGACAACCTGTCAACCAACTCCCCAAATGTCACTAATTCTAAATCACTTACCATTGTTTTATAAATTTAGTTGTTACTTCAATAACTTTATCTATATCTTCTTCATTCAATATTTGAGACACACCTAACATCAAAAAAGTATCTAAAATTAAATCCGCGTTTTTATGGTTACCTATTACCCCCCAATAATATTTCTTATTTGCATATGCAGGATGCTTCATTAAATTCCCGCCAAACAACATTCTACACTCAATTTTATTCCTTGTATAATGATCCATTAAATGCTTCCTAGTAAATGGAGCGTCTTTATTTATTAAAAATGGAAAAGAAAATGGGGACACGTCATCGTCAATTTCCCACGTCTTAACATAAGGAATACTTTTAAAGTAATTAAATAATTTTCTATAATTATCTTTTCTAATTTTGGTAAAGGTATTTAATTTTTTTAACTGTTCATATAAAATAGCAGACTGTAACTCAAGCGGTTTTAAATTATACCCCAACCACTCAAACTGATAATTAACCATATAATCCTTTGGTAAGTTAGAATTTTTTGTCAGTTTTTGTGTCGGGCAAAAAGCTTCCGGATTTTCAGAACGTATGCAGCATTTATCAGATGAACAATATTTCCCCCAGTTTCTTAAACCTCGCATAACCCCAAATAATTCATCGTCATTTGTTACTATTCCCCCACCCTCACCCATAGTAATATGGTGTGCAACATAAAAACTGGACGTACTGGCTTTTCCATAAGCTTGTATTGGACGAGACTTATACATTGTTCCGTATGCGTCACAGTTATCAAAAAATACTAAAACATTAGCCCTTCTGGAAATATCAAGTAATTCATTTATCTGAGATTTAAACCCTAATGTATTTGCAATAAATACCCCTTTGATTTCGGGGTCTGCTTTTAACGCATTTTCCAACGTCTCTGGCAATAAACTAAGTGTATCTAAATCAATATCCACAAACACAGGGACTAATCTAGTCTGTATTATTGGATTTACAGTTGTAGGGAATCCACATGACAGAGTTAATATTTTATCCCCATCTTTAAAATACAATTCCTTAGCTGCAGCCATTAATAATAAATTTGCAGAACTTCCGGAATTAGCCAACAACCCTTTATTTCTGTCAGATAATTCGGCTAGTAATTGTTCGGCTTTAATTGTGTATTTCCCACCTGACCACCAATTATTAAAAATAGCATCTAACATACCCTCATACTCTTCAACATCTAAACAGGGACCAGTATAACGTATTTTATTAATGTGGTGACTGTTATTTAATTTAACCCAGTCTCCCATTAATGCCTTAATTTTATATTCCAGTTCAAACTTATCCATTTTTATTTTTTAAAAATGCGTCTAATTCTGATACAATTTCATACTCCCGATCAATCAATACTTCACATTCCTTTGAATATGTTCTCCGAAGGGTATAGGTGATATTTGAAGAACAAGCTAATTTATTTTTAGCCATCCACTCCATCCACGTTTCAGTTAATTCAATAACCAATTCACTAAATTTCTTACCCTTTGTACTCATGATAGGTTCTAATTTTTTTTAAAATCACATTCTTCTCTTTTCCGGAAATAACATTTTTTACTTTTTCATCCAACCGGTCACAAATAATTGTCCTATTTTCATTAAGAGCCAATACTTTATTATATAGTTTAGTTCCTTCCTTGTCACTTAATTGTTCCGTATGTAGTCTCTCCCGTAACGTGAAGAGCTTTATATTTTCAATTACTAACTTATCTATCAAATCTCCGATACTTAGCATGATATATAGTTTTTAAAATCTGTTTTCCAATCAGTCAATGGACAGATGCTGTTCAATAAAGATACATCCATCAAAAATCTACCGTAATTATGAAATACCCTCCCCATCTTTTTAATTTTAGTGATGTGTTTGTTTGTCCCAAGCAATTCATTAATAAAAACACCAAATTCATAATGGGAGGTAATCCCTGAATTTGCCAGGTTACACACCCCACTTATGTGATTTCTATTCAACTCGTGCTTAACAATCTTTAACACCTGCTGTAAACTGGTTGGATTAAACAAAATAGAATCTAAAACCAAATCATCGTTTTTTAAAATGTGGTCTACCACTGTATCTTGCCCTTGTTTTTTATTCCCGAATAATTTACCCAACCGAAAGGTTACACCATACTCGATTATTTTTTCAGCATTTAAATTCTGACGCATATACGCATATTTAGCAGTCGTTTTAGAAGTCTCACTGCATAACCCTTTATCATCATAAACGTAATAACTTGAAAAATTAATAATTTTAGCGTCTGGGTAGTATTTAATAATATCTTTTACCGCCAACCAATTACTATAATTAGTTTCAAGTATATGACTTTCGCAATACTCAACACTCGGTCTACCAATACAATTAATAACATAGTCGTATCTATTTCCATTATCATACACATTTCTTTCAGATAAAATATCAACTGATAAGTACTGGTATAAAAAAGATCCTAAATAACCGCGATGTCCCAATAAAAGTATTTTCATTTGCATTTTTTTGTATAAATTGGATGTGGGTCTATTTCTGGCTTTAATCTTTTGGCCTGGGTTATATTTGTTGGTGGATGGTTTGGATGAGCCGTATCATTTTTCCATCCCGGCCAATCACTGCTCCACTTTGATTTAAAATAGATTTCATTTTCTAAAGTATTAAATGGTAATCTGTCAGGACATTCTGTTGTTCCCCTTTTTATTCCTTCATCAGCATCATCCCCTTGATGTATAAAAAGACCGGGAACTCCAAGATTTGTTAATTGTACGCCACTCTCCGACGCTTTTATCATATAGTCACAATCAAAATGGGCACCAATACCAAATTCTTCATCAAACCAACCCATCTTTGGTAACACCTTTTTATCAATTAAAAAAACTGCATGGTTCCCTATAAGAATATATTGAGACCCTGTTTGCTCCCGGTGCGATTTTAATTTTGTAAACCACTCACTAGAAGTAAAGATAACATCTGAACTACTGAATATTGCGTATCGGTTTTCTGTTAACATCATTCCTAAATTCCAAGCTTCAGATAAACTAGAACGATATGAACTTTCACATATTCGTATTTTTCTGTCAGTAATTGTATTGCAGTATTCTCGTAACTGTCTGATCGTATCCTCATTAGATGCAGCATCAACTAAACAAAACTCAACCTCTTTGGGAGTGAGCTTATCTGCAGTAAAAATTGATGTTTGTAATACATCAAATCTGTTTCGAAACGACCATATCAAAGTATATTTCTCTAACATACCTATTTATTAATTATATTCCAATCCAACAATAATATTGGCTGGTCTGTTGGTGCTGACCTGATATACAGGTGTAAATTTAAACTATTGTGTTTAATACCCATTTGATCTATAAACGACGCTAATCCAGTAGTATACATATGAACCTCTTTAGATTTCTCAACTAAATAAAGAGTATCTAAAATACTTATATCTTCTAACTCAACCAAATGGATAATTTTAATATTTGGGTTGATGTGCTTTCTATCAATTATAAAATCTCTCACAGGATCATCATGCAGAAAAATATACTCTTCATTATCTTTTAACCCTAATATATCATAATAAATTTCTTTCTCTTTTTTTATATCTCTTTTAAAATAAAAATTCTGCCACATTAATCCTAACGGAACCTTCATCTGCTGATAAAAAAACTTTGGGAATTGTATATTATCTTCCGGATTAAACCCTTCTCCCACATACACAACACCATCACAGAATTCTGGGGGGTTCTCTGTAATCTGCACCTTTTTTATACTGCTATATAATCTCCTGACATTATCAATATGCAACTTTGAACGATGTGGCTGAACAAATAAAGTCACAAGGTCCTGTTCTTTAGCTAATTCTTTAATCATCCCATAACATATGACATAATCTCCGAATCCGTAATGAGTATGTAATAATAATTCTTTCATTAGACTTCTCTTTTTATAGCAACTGAGTTCTCTCCCCAATCGCGCACATCATATCCTAAACCCTCTAATAATACCGCTGCAGCCTCTATTCCATTTATTCCATATAATTTAGCCTTCTCCCCATATCTAGTAAAACAAGCTTCTGAAAATTTCCAGTTCTCGTATTTAATAACATCAATATTAATCTTTTTAAAATCAATAGACTTTAAGATTTCTACGTCGTATCCTTCTGTGTCGATCTGCAAATAATGAACGTTTGTAATCCTATATTTTTTACATAAAGCATTAAACGTTGTGCTTTGTGTTTTAATTGAAGTGAATACGTCCCCCCAATCATCCATCGGTAACAAACTGTAATGTGCATCATCATATCTTACACCATTTATAGCTGTATTATTTTCTTGATTATTCTTAGGTATAACTATTGTTGATACTTTTTCATCTGTATTTGTTATAATCACATTTTCTATGTGCGTGTTACTCACCCCTGTGTAATTCTCAATAATCTCTGTATTTTTTAATGTATTGGGTTCAATTAAAAGCACCATAGTTGGGTCAGATTGTTTCACCAGCCGATTAAAGTCATCGTTCCCATTATTCGTCCCAATCTGGACCCAAATCTTATTTTTATTGCTTATCGACATCACTTAATATTTTATTGTTCCAGTAACTAAAATTAAGTTTATCTAAGTTCCATGTAGCATTGCTTATCCTCTTATACTCCTTATTTAAAAACCTACTTGTCACCTCCGACCAAGCATCTACAAAACAAATTGGCAGATCAGTATAGAATCGAAAGTTGGGATGCCTCTTCAGGATAGGAATAGATCCCACATAAAGACATTCCCACGTCCTATGAGTATCAGTTCCATTCCCCTCTGGGCAAATTGTAAATTTATGATTATATATGTCATCTATATAACCGGCAAAGTTTACTCCATTATGTCCTCTTACCGCAGTAACCCATGATTTTCCCTCAAATAACTCATAAGGCTCTTTCCTTTGTTTGACATTTGTTCCTATGCTGTGATTTATATAAAGAAGATTTTTATATGCTCTTGGTTCCTTTACTTTTTCAAGCATTTGTAATTTTTTAGATGGGTTCCCCTGCCATCTTTGATTCTCAACCCCAATAGGTATGGGTACTAATTTAGGATGAGCCATATTTACATTTGTAGAATACCATTTGATTACATTACCCGGTATGGGACAAGGCTCTACACTTTTCATTATGCTATTTCCCATGGTTGTAACTATACCTCGTTTTTCTACCCTGCAGTCACTATTATGGCTGATAATAATAAATTTTTGCTTAAAATGCTTTATAATATATAACAATTTTGCTACATACATAGTATGAGTGTATATCACATTAACATCCTTTAATTCATTCCAATCAACAGTACAAGCAGTCTTGTCATAATCATCTGCTTTCTTAATCTGCGGAGCATATATAAAATCTGCTACTTGTGGAAATAATTCACCTTGTATAAAATCCATATCTACCAATTTTTAATTTTCCGTTTAAGTTTATCCATAACAGAAGTACATTCGTTAATATTATTTGCAAACCAACTACCCCCTTCACCTCCACCATGCTGAAAATGAATATAATGGAGGCTATTTACTACTTTTAGTTTACCTCCACTCAACAACCATAAATAAGAGTAATATAAAGCATCATTAAAAGCTAAAGACTCGTCAATAACGACATGTTCTAAAACATCTATATATTTTTTCCTGTTACAAAAATAATTACCGGTATTCAATAAAGTTTGGAACAAAGCGTTATCTATATGTTTCACAGTTTCCTTTTTATCTATATAATGATTAAAAGGTCTCCAATCCCACATTTCACTTCCGTCCAATCTATATGTTAATCCTGGGCAATAGATGGTGTTGGCAAATTTATTTAATTTGCTAACTGCCTTAACATAAGTGTTATCTATTACATTATCAGAATCTAATAGTATCACCCAATCATTTCGGCACCTTTTTACCGCTTCATGCTTATTCCTCAATGGTTTCAGGTTTACCTGATTCCTGTGCAGCTGTATTTTCTCATTATCTAAATCATCAAGAAGAGTCCACAATTTCATAAATATATTAACATCAGAGTGATCGTCCACTATTATAATCTCATCTATTAAAGGATTATCTAAAACTTGGGTGAATGAACGTATTGTCATATCACTCCTATTAAAACTTGTTATTGCTAATGAAATTTTATTCCTCTTAAACCGGTATAAACATAAACCAACAGAATCAAACTCATCCGTATTGTAATCACTGTTTTTCTGTAGTCCGCTCAAAACCTCCACCTTTTCCCAACTCTCAGACTGCTCTATATAAGGTCTTATTGTCAATGCCTTGGTTGTTGTTTGCCTGTCAAAGCCCCTTTTTGTAAACTCCCAATCGTGCATACAAAAATAAGTGCCACTCTTAATATGTTTTTCCAATACTAGTAACTCATTCAATGCTTCATCAGGTTCATTAGAACCATCAAATAATATAAAATCAATATCAACGAGTTTCGTTATTAAAATGTCCTGTATTAGGATATGAGATTTTACTTTATAAAAATCAACAAATGGGTATTCTTTAAAAAACTCCTCAGATAAACCACTCTCCGGGTCACAGGTATATAAAATAGAAGGTATATTTAATTGTTTAATAGCTTCTGACATAGCATGTGTTGATCCGCCTCCACCGGTACCCACCTCTAATATATTCTTTGGCTTAGTGTCCAAGATCCAATTAAATAACTTATACCTTTCGTAAGGTAACAATTCCCCAGGCCAATTAGTATCTAAATCAATCATAACTCATATATTTATGTAAATTCTTAGAATGTATATGTAAATTATTTATCTTCACCTCGTTATGTTCATATTTAAAATACGGTATTTTTCTCCCTTTATCGTCTTCTTTCCAAATAACACTATACTCAGGATGTTCTATTAATACCTGCCCTATATAATGATCAGGTCCTTTTGCCCCTGGAATACCAGTAGATGCTCCCCCCACAAATTGCCCCCAGGATGCAGGGTCAAATATAGAATTAAATACATCATATAACTTTGCATATTCCCCAAAAGGTAATATTGGAAGATAACTCAAATACCCCTCTCCTTTTTCTACCTCATACATTTTCATTAAAGACATCTCGTGAACCATATCCGTTTTATACTTTGCTTTTAATTCCTCTAATGTATGAGCTTTTCGCAAGTCTATAAAAAACTGAGTCATTAAAGATAATGCATCTGAATTCTTAATGTATAAAAACCCCGTCATATTTCTGTCAGGTCCCCCCGGAGTTATTGCCAAATAAGAATACAACCTCTGAAACCTCTCATGATGTTCTTCTAATGGGCAATACAATAAAATATCATTTTCAAAATGATAAACATTTGTTAAGTTATATTTTTTCAAAAAATTCTCAATATACACCAAACGAGTTGTTGTAATAGTCCAAAAATGATCCGTTGGATTTGTGCATAAAGAAGCTAACTGTCCCACCTTATCAGAATAAAATAAATCCTTATCTACTGCAAGCACATTATATTTAAGAAAAATAGGGTTTCCTAATAAATGTGTATCTGTTAAGAAATAAACAGTAACAAAAGGATTAAAAATCCTAATCTGCTTAAATGCATATTTAAGATATACCGGTAATTCTTTACCACTATGAAATAAAACTATCCCGTCCATGAGTGCATTTTTATCATTGAATATTTAGAATCCCTATATTTATCAAGTTCTTTCTGAATCTCACTGTCAGTCCACTCCCTGTGCTTGTTTTTATTAATAAAAGTAAGATACTCGTACCCGTATAACTTTGGGTGATATTTTGTAACATAATTACCATATATCTCATACTGAGCCATCCCACTATTTTCCTGGGTTCTATTTAACTCCGCTGCAACCAACTGAAAGAAACCTTCATTAGTTAATCCTGTGGAAGCTACCAGCTCTTTAATAATAGGCCTTTTAAACAACATTATCTCATTGATAAACGAAAACGGATACTCTCTGCCAAAACCAAATAACTTCTCGGTCAATCTAAAATAAGGACCGTGGTTTTGATCTTCTCCTAATAAAAAGAGAGGTTTTCCTTTTCGGTACACATCAATCTTTTTGGTGTATATGTTATCCGAGTCAGACACTAAATAATCATCCCTTGTCACCTCTTGAAATAATTCGATAAACTGCTGCCTATACCAGCCTGTTCTGTTCTTTATCCCCCCCTTAAATACACTAAAATCAAAATCTATAACATCCTTATCCAAATGATACAAAACACCCTGTATCTTCAAATGTTTCGGAAATGGTACAGGGGAGATGCAATGAACATCTGCAAACCCTGATAAATATTTTACAATAGAATCGTAAGCAAACCTAAATTTGTTAAAATCCTTTTCTGCTAATGGAATTAATACATCATACATAATCTTCTATTTTTATCCAATGTTTAGGTATATTTTTGTCTCTATCTTCAGTTGGGATTCCCCCAATTACTAACCACCCCGGAGGACAAACTACTATTTTTTCAGGGGCATCATCTAAAATTGCAGCCAAATATCCGAATGTACTGTTTGCTAGAATATGAGAATCACATACCCGCATCAATTCAAAATCCAAATAATCTTCTAAATGAACAAATATAAATTTCCGTGAAAAATAATCTGTTTTAAAAACAGACTTACACCACGGTATATCGTCACTAAATACATACACAGTCACGTCCTTATCTATCTTTTCTAAAGCCTTAAAATAATAAGACAATGGAAGGGCCCCAAACCCTTTACGATTTACGTAATCCCCTCTCCTCACATGAAGAGATACAGAAGGATTTTTTATAATTTGTGCTCTCAGCCTCTCAAATTCTGGAGTATAGTATTTTTTCTGAACATAAAATTCATTCTGTAAGGTATCCAAAATCCCTTTAAAATAATCCAAGTATTGCCAATACCCTTTAAAATTACAGTCGCTTGTTCTTAAATATCTTATATCAAACCTATGCTTCTCTCTAATGGTATGCTGATGTAAAAAAAGGCAATGTTTTATGTCAGTATGAAATTTATCTAATCTATAAGGACGTGGTGGATTTTGCATCTTCCTATACCACCTTGTACTATACTTTACCTCTATGCCATTTTCCTGCTGAGTTCGCCCAAAAGCGTACTGAAACATTTGATTTCCTATCCCCCCACATAACTCTATTACATTCATATTAATTGATTTAATGAACATTTTGGAAACTGGGTAATTGCACTATCAGGATTTACATTTATTATTTCAAGTCCTAAATCCTTCGCATCCGCAGCAATATTTGGAAAACAACGTAAATGCTTCCTAAATGGTAATTTCTTTACTCTCTCCGGTTCAACAATAGGACCTCTGTTATACACATTATGCCAATGCTGCCTACTAGAGTTACCTAAATTCATATCAAAGCCTAAAAGAAATACTCTTGCTGCCCCTGTATGATAAGCTAAATTGATTGCAGCTCCTCCTATATTTTTATTCCAACTAATCTTAGCCGGGTCTCTGGAAATCCCTCTTGGGTGATTCTTATCCATAGGAATGTATTTAAGCCAATCTTGTTTAACATCATGTGGGAAACAGGTTACTTTTAATCTCGGAAATAGTGCCAACGATTCACAGTATCTGTTATAAAAATTCTTATCTCCATAAAGAACTATATCAACCCAATCACCAAGCGTATAAGCTACATTTCCACCAATGACATGTTTATCATGTAAAAATTCCATATATGGGGAGTATGTACTGGGTGGAGAGGACCCCTTCCAAACACTTTCAAAAACCTTCTCAGGAATTTCAAATTGTTTTATAATAGAAGAGCCTCCTCCGATAATCCAGACATCAGCCCCTTCCCACATTTTAGGAATTTGCCAACTCATTCTGATAAAGCTACAAGTAATTTCTCTGCTTTTTCTTTTGTAAGACCCACTGTGTTAAGGGGCTTTTCTACCTTCACTTTTTTGCCATCTTTTAAAACAGTAACATCAGAAACAACATCATAAAGATCCTTCCCCCCTTTGCGGGGCTTCATTTTAAAAGCACTTGTTTTATTTGCACTTGGTTTATCCACACGAGGAGTCACTTTAAAAGAAGGCTTTACTCCTGGTATTTGTTCTTGTTCTTTTTTTACCGGAGTAGGTGTTCCACCCACTTGTTTAAGAACATCCCGAAAACCTTGAGATACTTCTTTTTCTGTAGCTTCAAATTTCTCACCGGGCTTAATTATTCTGCGACCTAACCTAAAAGAACCTCCGCCGGTATTTTTCCATAAAACCACATCAGTATTTTTTAATTCTGGTTCTTTTACTACTTTTCTTATTGTACGTTCCATATTTAAAATATTAAAAATTAATAATAACTTGATTAGTTAAATATTATTTAATTAACTCAAATGCACAATTCCACTTCTGCCATTCATATCTGAACGTATCTGAGGAACCTGTATGGTAAGTACTTTGTATTTAGTTACCATATTGCCTTCTTCTGCCCACTGGACATTCTGTAATCCAAGACCACGTACCAAACGGACAACATCACTAGTCATCTGAACCAAAAGTACGTTATCTTCAGGAAGGTTATTAAGCACCTTAACCGACTCTATACCATTTATCTTGAGAATTCTCTCACGGATAGTGGTTCCCGGAGTTGTGGCATCGTAATCCTCGTCAATAGTTGTCTCATAATTAGACGGGATATATAACTGCCAAGGTCCGGTGAAATAATCGTCAAGACTTGCCTGCTTCAATGACAGAACCTGAGTAACGATAGTTGAACCTACATTAGCTGCAATATCATCCCAATTAGTTCCAATAGCAACCAAATTCCTATCAGGATGGTTGATATAACTGTAGATAGTATTTCTTGATCTACTATCAACAGCACCAAAGCTATAAGTGGTGTTTGTTGTTAACATGTCTTCCAACTTCACTAATACCTTCCTAGCGGCTCTTTCAGCGGAAGTAGTATCCAAAGGATTACCCATATTCCGAGAAGCTGCTAATACCCTTGCATTAATTTCATAATCAACATGGATAATAGGTATTGGTAAATAATTGTGTTGGAAAGTAACCCTATCTCCTTTACCGCGAGACAAAGCATCCATAGTAAGTTCAGCCTCCATGGCGTCACTCACATCATGCCATTCGAGAACAGTTGTTCCCATAGCATTCCCAAGATTGTATGTCAAACCTTTTGAAATTAGGTCATCTATGGCTCCAAGTTTTTGACGCTTGACCATCATAAGTGCTGTATCCAGCGTTTTCCATTCATCCCTACGAAGTGTAGCATTTGTCTGAATAGGGGTTGCTGTGTAACTCTTTATGTCATTAGGATCTCCACCTTTATAAACAGAGATATATGATTTGCCAGTCTTCATATCAACAAAGGGCTGCATAGCACCAATGTCAAGTCTGGAACCATTTGACAATATATTTGCAACGGGCCCTTGACCGGTTCCGTTCATTCCCATTAAATCTACCATTTTCTTTTCCTCCTTTTTTATATTATATAATTCTTACTTGAATCCTAGGATTATGATAGTCCCCTCCTGCACTTGATTCAGAACCTTCTGGAAGAGTAGCTAAATCTACTGCATTGATGGCAACACCCACAATAGGACGAACATTTTCAGTATCACCAGATTCACCAGCAACAACAGCAAATTCCATTAACCTACCCTCACCATCAGACATTAGAAAATCACCAATTGCAATGGTTTCCTCATCTCTTAATAGAGCGTTCACAATATCACCACGACCAGGTATCCATACCTGAATCTTGTCCCCAGTTGCAAAATCGTCATCGATTCCTTCACCTTCGAGTTCATTTTCAAAAGCAAACATCGGAAGGACATTACCCCCCATAGTAGCATGTACTCTGATAGTAGCTGCTCCCGGAGTGGGTTCGACCAACATACCAGGAGTAGTAGCTTCCGCTGCTTCATACTCGGCATTTACATCCGAGAAATTTATGATTTTAATGGTATTTTTAGCCATTATTTATCCTCCTCTTTTTTAAATTCATCTCTTCCAAGACACATTGCTTCGACTTCACCAGCATTATCCTGAAGAGTGTCGTTTCCAATATTGTTCTGTAAAGAATAATCTACTGTACTTTCTTTCTTAACGGACTTATGTATTTTTATTAATACGTCCTCAGTCATTTCCTTAAAAGAATCATCAGTCCATGTCC
>Ga0307928_10000836_pt1 | contig 23196 bp, 41 predicted proteins | sample AceLakmetagen232_FD_201815 | JGI IMG/M metagenome (GOLD analysis project Ga0307928, IMG submission 201815) | Saline water microbial communities from Ace Lake, Antarctica - #232 | ecosystem: Environmental > Aquatic > Non-marine Saline and Alkaline > Saline | place: Antarctica: Ace Lake... | reverse complement strand
TCTCATTTGATCCCATACAAAAAGCATCAAAATAAGAAAAACTTGGAAGATGTGAATGTACATATCCAACATTTATATCTTGTGGACTAAATGTACTTCGTGTACCATCAGGAATAAGATTTAAAGCATATGTAATTGGATGTAAATAATATGTTCCGTTTAGTCTTACAATTATAGTACCTAATTTATGTGATTGTTCAATTTCGTTTGTAATAATTGTGTCAGGAAATTTTATTAAAATATGAAACACAGAATCAGAAGACGATCCTACAAAATCAAATTCATAGTTAATATCAAAAACGTCTTCATCATATACATTTTTAATTATTTCTGTTATAGAATCAATAAACTTTTTTACTTTAATAGATCGTTTTACTATTGAACGTTTAAGTTTAAGAATATCGGCATAACTAATATTGTATTTTCTTTTGATTTTAAATATTTGACCATGAGATTCTACAAATGCTTTTCTATCAATAATAATAACAGAATCATCAGAATGAAATGACGGTAATTTATAATCTTTTAACCCATACCCTTTTATCTGTCTATTAGTTACTCTTGTATAATTTCTTGTAGTTTTTATTTCTTTATATATATTCCTTTCATATTCTCTTATTGGAGAAAAATAATTATGATTTTTATCAAAGAAAAACATATCAGAAAAAGTTCCTTCATGCTTTCCATCATAATTATTAAATTTATCATTATTATAAGATTTTATAAATAATGGTTCAGTTGAATCATGATATATAAATTTAAAACGACCATTACCAGTTCTTTTAAAAATTACTATTTCATCACATGTTACTTTTTGATTAAGGGGAGTATTTTGTTTATCTCTTTCTATTCTTCTTAATTCTAGTTTAAGAAGCATAGCACGTTTTTCATCTCTAGTAAATCTCTTACATTTTATAGTTGGTAGTTCTGGAAACGGTATAGGAATATCTAATATTTCATTTTCTTGTTCTTCTCCTCCTAACATATGAGGACCATATGCTATTTGTGGTTGAACTTCGTTAACTGATGTATCTGTAATTGTAACACTACTAGCAGCATTTTCTAAATTCAAGATTCTTCTATAATTAGCATCTACTGACCAACTAGTTCCTACTGCCGAATTTGAACTTGTATCATTATCACTCATTTTTATATCATTTTAAATTAATAAAAAGGTAGTTGTAATACTGTTATATATCACAACTACCTGTATGATATATATTTACTATAAACTTAATTGTTTTTTCAATCCTGCAATTTCTGTATCAAGATCGTCCATAGACACTTTGATAAGATATTGAGTATTGTCAACTGCTGCTGGAGCATTTTTAATACCGTCAATGATATTATCAATTGCATCGTTGATCATAGTACGAGCTGCTTCGATTTCTCCTACAGGATCAACTACTGATGTTGCATCAGTAGACACTGCTTTAGTTTGAGCTGCTGCTTTATCTGCTTTTTTGTAATACTTTTCAATTACTTTACGTAATTGTTTTGTAGTACCTGATAAGTCAAGTTTAGCCTCTTTCATTTTGTTTAGAAATGAACCATGACTTCTTAACATATTATAATTTGCATTCTTTACATCGTCAAGTTTTTCAACTGCTCCTGACTTTACCTTCTCAGGTACGAGGAATAATTGAAAATCACCTGCTGGAAGAATAGCATCATCAACCTGAAGTGTTACCTTCTTTGATCTCTCTACTACTCTCATTCCATTCCAGTTAACTGCTGTAAGTTCAGCTTTTAATTCACCAAAAGTTCTTGCATCACTCAAATGTGTAACTACATCTTTTTGTGAAGTCATTTTTAATGTTACTGTTCTTTTACTACTCATGAGTACTGTTTTTTAGTTTTATAAAATCAATATTGAATTTAAGTTTTCGTTTTTCTTCACTATCTACCCAATGATAGCGAGTTCGTCCACTTTCTATAACGTTGTCACAATTATCGTCTATTAACACGTTACATTCTTGAAGTGCATCTTCAAACCATTTAGTCCATAACCATAGGTTACTGACATCTGGTAGCATACCTTTTTTTATTTCATATATGTCCAGTGATACTGACACTAAATGAGTTCTTATAAGTTGAATTTGCTCTTCGGAAATTTGTTCTTGTATATACCTTGATAGGTATGCATGAAAGTACTTCGTCATTTTTGATCGAAGTGTATAATGCATAGTAGCATTATACAATCCTTGACCATTGACTGTCCACCATCTAGGTTTACCAGTTTTTCTTGACTTCTTTGCTATCTGGAAGCGTCTTTCATAATTCGGAATTGTCACTAAAATCGTCACCTTCTTTTACCCCTTCATATTTGTTTGTCTCACTCTCTCTAATGGATTTAATACCTTCTGCTTTATTGTTTAATGCATCACTACCTTTTAATGTTACGTTTAACGGTTCGTATATTTCACATAGAACTGCTCGTGCCATTATAGGATTTGATGCTACTACAACTACTACATTTGGTTTTAATTTTCCATCATCTGTCTTTTTCACAAACGAACAAATATATCTTTTTCTACTTTTGTCTATTCGCATATTTCTAAGAAGTTAGTTACTAACATATCAAATTGTTTTAGATTATATTTCTTTACATAATCTGATGGGTCTTTAGGCTCTCCAATTGGATTCTGAGTACCTTTCAATTCAAATTTACTATTGAAATGTGCAGCACCTTTAATTCCACCTTCATCATTATCAAACCAAGTATGAATATTCTCAAATCTATTTTTGAGTTTAATCATCACTGATTCAGGTATGTATGAATGTTCATTATTTGGAGCAATTGCCCAATAACCTAACAGATTGAAAATTAATATATCTTTATAACTCTTAGTAATAAAGAGAACTTTACCTGTTTTTGGTAGTAAAGTCCAACCTTGTACAATAGTAGAATCCACATTCGCAATGAATCTTCCACTTCCTTTTATTTGAGGAAAATATAATTTCCTTCTGAATACATTATCATTCCAGTAATAATCAAACGAGTAACCAATCATATAAGGATTCAATGCATACAACGCATTGTCTTTCTTATTGTTAGTTATACGATAGTGACTAATACTCCTAATATTATGATATTCTAAAAGTTTGAGGGGTATTCCGAATTGGCTCCAGTACTGTTTGTCAAGTCCTGTCCAATCTCTTGAACGTATTTCTATTATTGTAGATTTTTTCTCTATCCTTTTTAAGTCAACACTGGACTTCTCTGGAATAACCAAAGAAGAACCAGATGTGGAACTTAAACTCTTTCCTAATCCTAAATTAAAATCTGCACTAATCTTTTGTAATACGTTAAGATAATCTAATCCATATTTGTGTCCAATATAATCAAATATTCTATAGCCACGTTCTTCACCAAAATCCTTGTATAATAAGTCACCATCCCACATAATGATATGTGCTGATGGATCAGAATCTTTTCGAAGTTCACTACTAAAAAAGCTATCAATCTGTTTAAAACCTGTACAATAGGCTTTGAACAATTGATAACTATCAAGGTGTTTAAAGATATTCTCTTTATTTAACGACTTGTCAGTAGTTGTGAATGCCATATTTATCTACTAAAATGGATCATCATCAAGATTTTTTCCATCATCATTTGCTGGTGTTGATGTACTTGCATCTATGTTCATTCCAGTTGGTTCTACCCATTCCTGAAAAGCAAAACTTCCTGAGAAGTCTTCTTTAGGTGGATAACCGTCTACTGTCTGTTTTTTGATATGAGATTCCCAATAATTTGTTCTTTGATTGGTTGCTCTATCAAAATACCTATTATAAACTGATTGATATTTACCATCTCTTACAGTTAATAGTACTCTCACTTCATTATCAGGATTTGCAATTAATATACCTTGAATTTCAGAGTAATCGCCTGTGAACATTGCATCAAAGTGTTCAAGCTTTGCTTCATCTCCTGGACTGATATTCAGCCAATTAATTAAGAAAGTATGTAGATCACTTTCACCATGTCTTGCATGTCTGGATGTAGTTGCATCGAACCATTTCTTATCAGTTGGTGCTGTAACTTTATTCCATGCTGTTTTACCATAAATATCAATCCATTCTGCTTTTCCGTCTTTAGACAGTCTTTCTTTATTTTCTAAGAAAAATGCAATTTTGGTCATGATAGTATGTGATTCTCCTTTAAGTAGGAGATGAAAATCGAGACGTAATTTTTCATTACCGTCTTCTCCTATTGTTAAATATACTGGTTCGTTTTGAGGTTTATACCCTAAAGCTTCTAATTGAGCTTTGTTAGGATTAACAGCTACAATTTTCATGTTAGCTAATCCCGTATATAATTTACCTTCTTTTACGACTTTTTCGTCTGATGAATTTGCATTAAACGCCATATCTTTATTTATTTTTAAAAGTTTATAAAAAAGTACTTATTCTCCAGTGTTATAGGAGCTTATCTTCTCGATCACATATGCAAGGTCATTAGGTATTAATAGTTCAGTGAACATACCTCTTGGTGACTTACATGTAGTCGTTCCATCATTTTGCGTTATAAATCTGTAATCTAATGCACTTGTTTCTTTATTTGGTATAACGTCCGTAAACAATACCACTGTAAATAGTCCATCAAGCGTAACCTTATCATCTAATAACTTCTGTTTTATTCCTAATATTTCTATTAGGCATCGACTATATCTTTATTTTTATATTTCCAAAGAAAACTTTTATATGTTTTCAATCTTCCTGTACATGCGGAAGATATATTTCCTCTAAAATAACCTGTTTTTTGAGCTGCTTCTGTTAATGTAAGAAACTCATTTATAAGAATACCTTTTTTAGTAAATTGTTGTACTCCACCTTTACTTTTTTTAATAATAGTTTCGATAGAATATTTTTTACCAAGATTTGCTTGTCTTAATTTTTCTCTTGTAATTATAGATACGGTTTTTCCCATATGTGATTTTGATATTTTCTTAGCTCGTTCAGAATAAGTAATTTCTCCAGATGCTATTTTTCTTTTAATAGTTTCTGAAAAATTCTTCTTATGTTCTTCTGTCCATTGCTGATTTTTATTTCCATCACCTCCGTCAGTCATATTTAAAAGTCTAAAGTTCCAACTTATAAATTGACTAATCCAGTACTGTTCTAACCATTCCCAATCTTTAGTATAGGGAATTTCATCTAAAATATATATAACAGGTTTTAAACCTTGTCTAATTAAGGACACTACCCAACTGTTTTTATGACTTTTATCTTCTCCTCTTTTAGCTTCACTTATATGTGCTGCAAGGCGATATTCAAGTTTTGAAACTGTTTTTCCTATATATCTAATTTCATTAGTTATAGGGTGTGATAATGTATAAATTTTAATTGTTTTATTCATAATACCAAAAGTAGTAAAACTATTGGTAAAATGCAAGATTTTATATAAAAATATCCACTGTTTCCAAAAATATTTCTATTAATGTACTTCCCTTCACGGGAATAGTCTGTGAACGTTCTCCATCCTAAAGGAGCTTCGCTGCTGATTGTCCAATTTGTATAATTTTTAAACATTCATAGTATAATTTCTCTACTATTGTAGTTTATACAACTCTAAGAATATTCCAGCAATTAAATGGATTTAGGCAAGTTGTGGTTCACCTATAGTTTTTATTTTACGTTTAGGCTTGAAGTTCTCTAAAATAATCTCATCATGGGTTAAAAAGAATACGTTTATATCCTCTCTGAGATTTCTTGCTGCTGTAATGACATCCCATGCATGTCTTGCTATGTCCGTAAATTTATTCCATCCTTCTTCACCAGAACGATTCATAAATTCCGAACTCATTAAATATTGAAAATCATCAATGATAATTTGCTTAATTTCAGGTTTATGACTACTTATGTAATTCATAACCTGCACTATTTTAGCCGAATCTGCACTAATTAGGAAGTTTCCTCCTTCTCCTCCAATATAATTCTTCTTCCAACCACGAAAGGGAAGTGCTTTACCAATTATATTGATAACCACTGTCTCTTTCGGATTGAGAGTTTCTACTGCTGTGGACTTACCTGTTCCAGTTTGTCCAACTATTGCTATGATTTCACTCATGTTTCTGAATTATAATAATTTAATTCCATTCTACGTGATTTTAATAAATGATCACTTTTAATAATTGTTCCGTCTTTTTTACGAATATGTACCCATTTAACTATCTCATCATCAATTGGTTCTCCAAGTTTTATCTTTTCTTTGATATTACTTCTACTGAAGTTTCCACTACCTAATGCATATACAAAATGAGCTACTGCTAATAGTTGTAGATATTCAAGATCGGTTGTTCTACTTACATAGTCAATCGCTCTATCAAAATCTACTTTTAGTAAACTATCTGCAAACTCTTTTGTGATAGGATAATTAAATTTATCTCCTTTTTTAATTGCGTGTCCATAACCTACTGTTTTAACATGTGCAAGACAATAATAAGGTTGTGATCTAAATCCTTCGTGCCACTTTATAGTATCAACCATAGATTGATAAGCTATATCGTATTCACTTTGTTTTTCTTCTGCTTTGTATAACTCTTCTAATTTCTGAGCAAATTGCTCTTTGTCAATACATTGACATGGAGCTACACTTAAAGACGGAATAAATAACATCGTTACAATGAATAAAAACATACGGACATGTACTAAAAAGTTTGATCCCATAGTATTTGTTTTCGTTTAACAATTAATCGAAGTCAATAACTCGATTATATTTAAGGAGATTTTTCATCTTAGCGATTATAGGTTCTCCATCTCTTACCTTAATATAATGCCAAAATATTAGGTCTGTGGAATCAGTTTCCTCAACTCCATATAATTTAATACCTAACATTTCTGGTCTATGTGTTATTAAAAATACATCTGAATACTGATACAGAGCATCTGCTCCAAATACATCTGATTTTTGTGGATGGTGTAAATTACTGTTCTGTATTCTTTCAATCCGTTCAATATCTCTATTTAGTTGACTTACTATAACATATGATGTTTTAATCTTTTTTTTCAATTCATTAAACATAGCAGATAGCTCATAAAGAGTCTCAAGTTGCTTTTGTTCACCCATCTTTCTGACCAATATACTATGGTCTAAGGTAACGAGAATACCTTTATCCAGATTATCTGGAATTCCCATTGCAAAATGTTCAATGGTATTTTTAATTTGTTGCACGTTTCCTGGAATATCTACATAGGAAACGGGTGCGTGTCTTAAATTATCTGCAATATTTACAGCATTTTGATAACCTGCTGCTGTAATATTACCAGTTGGATTTTCTAAATCTGCACTATATAACTGCTTCACTGTTTTGTTCATTGCCTTTGAAAGCTTTCTACCAACCAATCTTCTTGCTTCCATTTCAAAGTTAAATGAGAGTACGGCAAAATTCTCATCTTTATTAAGCTCAAATAATCCTGTTTCAAGCTCATTTAGGATAGCAGTTTTACCACTACCACTCATACCTGCAATAGTAGTAATACTACCCCACTCTAAACCGTTCATAGAAGCTATATTAAACTTCTTCCAAGGAGTTGTTAGAGATTTGATGTTTCCGTTCATTCTACCACGCATATATGCTAACTCTTTACGAGCTGCTTGTTCTATACTGATATAAGGAAGGAGTTTTACTTTAGATGATTCGTTTTCCATAAGGTGTTCCTTGATTTATAGGTTTCTGTTCTGATAAGCCTTCACATTCTGAAGCTAATGTCGATCCTGAGTCCTTTTTATCAATGAAATAATGTGCTTGTTGCATATATGCATAACCTTTTAAAGAAAATCTGTTTACGTAATTTTGAGTAGCCTTTATTATCTCTTCTTTCGTATATTTATTATTGGCTACAAATTTAATCATTTTTTTCAAGCTTTCCGCACGACTTCCTCTATATCTGTAACCACCTGTGTTTACACCATTTGGGAAGATTTCTCTCCAAGTGTCTATCCATAAATGTATATCTGATTGCTTTTTACGTGCTTTAAAATGCTTTTTATAAATCTCTTCTCCTTTTTTACGTAACATTATATCTGTATGCAGAGTTCCGTGTCTTTTAACTAACCCTAGTTCTTCTAAATCACGTACTGCTCTATCATACTCGATAAATCCTATCATTTCTACGTATAGAAAATCAAGAAAATCTATCTGTTCTTCACATACAGCTATGAAAATTAGGAGTTGATCCATTTGGTTAACTCCTAATTCTCTATATAACTGTTTGCTTAATTCTACATATTCTTTCACTTTATCTATTTTTAAAGAGAATCAATGTACTATTACCTGACATTTCTAGTTCTACTTGAAGTGATGCTGAAATATATAACCCTCTTCCTACTAAATTAGGACGATTTATATTATAAGCAGAATCATCTATATTAGAAATAACTCCATTTCCAATACAAGTAATAGGAATATTTACTGTATTATATTGCATATCAGGATCATTAAGATTTTTTAACTCACCTTTTGCAATTTTAAGCTCATGTTCATCTAGTGATATGATATAATGATTCATTATGTCATTTACTGTAAAATCTGTACCAAAATTTTCATTGATAAGTTTACAGACAATTTGACAGTCATTTATATCCTCATTCGGATATTCTGTCTCAATCAGAGTGATCATCACATCAATTCCTATATCGTTGAAAGATATAGATTCATTTGATCTCATTCTTTTTAAAATCGTATCCATTATTGAGTATTTTATCACTACCGATAACAGTAGCATTTGTTAAATTGAACTCTTTAGTCATATTTTCAAACCATTTCTCGATTTGAGTATCTACTACACGTATAAACCACATATCAGCTTCCTGATCAGTTGCTAGTCTGTCAAGTCTACCTTTCTTTTGTTTAGAACGTGTTGCACTACCTACATATGACTCCATAATAGCATGAGTTGCACCTTTAAGGTTTAACCCAAGTGTAAGAGACTGACAACTACCAAGTTCACGAATTTTACCTTCATCAAAATCATCCATTCTATTTGAATTTATACTGGCATTGTTTTTTGAATATACCGTGTTAGGTGTTATCTTTGATATTTGTTTTGTTAGTTCAGAAAATATAAGAACCTTTGAGTTCTCATTAGCATCTAAGATACCTTTTGATATTTTCTTCGTAATATCAACAGTTGAACTAAGAGATTGTAGAAATTCCTTTCTATACTTGATAGATTGCAAGTATTTCATTGCAGCGAACTTCTGATCTTTATCACCATATCCTTTCCAGAACCAATTGGCAGCATCTTTAAACCAATCTTGTGATTCTTGAGCCATCATCATTCGTTGACCTTTTTTAATCTGTTTTGTAAGGTATTCATAATGTTTAGCTTCACCATTCATAAAAAATCCTGGGTCTTTCTTCATTTTAATCTTAACTTGATAGTTATCATCAAGTATATGATCTACAATAAAGAATCGTGTCTTGTTAATGAGACCGTGTTCAGCTGAATCATAATATTCGTAGATAATAGGAGCATAATTATCATAGTATTTTTGCTTATCGTTATCACCTGTTATATCATGTGTTGCTGTAAGTCCCATTAACGCTCCACCTCTAAGATGTGCAAATGCCTCAGAATACTCAGGGGTCATCATAGTATGTATTTCATCCGCTACAGTGAAATCATAATTTATATTTTTCCACTTATATACTGTTTGAATGTTCTCAATAGTAATATAGACAGTTCTTCCATCTACCTTTTGAGTAATCCACATGTTATTCTTCCATTCTATAAATCCCCATTTAATTAACTCTTTACGCCAATTCTCTTTAAGATTGGTACGAGGAGAAGTAATAAGTATATTTATAACTTCAGGATGATTCTTGATATAATCAATAGCAACCTTACATTTACCTGTACCTGTAGATAGACATATAGTTCCTATTTGATGAGCATCTTCAAATGCTTTTAATGCTTTCTTTTGAATTTCATCTTTTAATTTATCTATCATTTTATTTTTCTTTGTGATTTATAGCAAGTGATGCACCTAACCATGAAAAGATATATATCATAATAGCAACGTAACCTGTACTTCTTTCACTAATATTTACATTAGAGATTATTTTAATTTCATCTCTATATATAATAATTAATACTATTATAACTACATATATCGTTAGTTCAATAATTGTTTTTGTTTTCATAATCTACCAATTTAATGAAGTTATTGTATCACCTACACTATATAAATGTGTAGTATATATATAAAAATCTGAATACCAACTAAGATCAATATTATAACGCTTAATTTGTGTATAATAAAATTCATTTGATTTTCTTACTGAATATACAGTATATATATCTTCATTACTAAAATGAGGTACACATCCTACTAATAGTAGAATCCCAATTAATAATATTAGTTTTTTTTTCATATCATATCATCATTTACATGTATCAGTTTGTTGTTCTCTGTTGTTGTCATATTAAAATGTTTTAGTTTTACTTAATTCAAATTCTCTACAAACAGATGTGTTTCCAATAATTTCAAATAATACTTCATACCATATTAAACCAGAACTAGCTCTATAAGTTATATCTATAATTATACCTAAAGGAGAATCTGGAAGTACGTGATATACTTCATCTCCTATATTAAATTCTGTTTTTATTTCCATTAGAATAGTTTTAATTGACCGTCATCAACAGCATTAATAATCTTGTTTGCTTGTGTTATATAATATTCATAATCAATAGCATAGTCTTTCATTGGTAGTTCAACATATTGGTTAAATAACTTAGCAGTTCTACTTGATTCAATAGAAATAACCCTGTTATCTACTCGATTTTGCTTAGTTAATGCACCACCTTGTTTAGACATATAATATCTAATTGTCTTTTGTTGTTTTTCTTTTACTTTCTCATTATTCTGAATAGATGTATAATACACATCCCAATCACCTTTTGATCTAAATCCAATTGCAAAATCATATATATCTTGATGATTATATACAAACTCATTAATAGGTGTACCATGAAGGTAGAACGCATGAATAGCTTTAGGAACTACTCTCATAGACCAATTCTTATTATATGCTATTGCACCATTCTGCATAGGAATAACTTCAAATGCACCTTTAGGTTTAGCTTTACCGTCTGTTGTAATCGCTAGATAATTATTTACATCCCTTATTACCATTTTAGAATAATTAGCATATTCAAGTACAAGACTTGTCTTCTTCTCCCAATCATTACATATCAAATCTAGTTGATTATGTCCCGTATTAAGCATTTTAATAGTAATACCATCAGTATTAACCTGAAGTACTGTAATGTCTTCCATTTCGTCTACTAGAGTCTCTGCAAGCATAGATAATAGTAATTGTCCATTAATACAAATTTTCATAGTGTAAACGGGGTCATAGAAAAGAGAATATTGATCATTTGACTTACCATATACAGAATTATTGGTTAGTTTCATAGCAGCTTTAGTTACAAAATCTTTATCTCTACCAGCTTGATTTTTCATTTCTACAAAACCTTTATATACTTCTACAAATTCTTGTCCTAAATGTTTAGGATAAAAATTATTAGATATTCCTACATCGGCATAATATCCACGAACATCAATATCTACTATATCATATGTATCATCTGCTTCATATACTCCTGAATCAATACAACCATGTAAACCACCTGTACCATAGTCATACTTAAATCCTTTATAGATTACTGACTGTTCAAATGCTTTATACGTTGTAATAATAGTAGTATTTTTGAAGAACTCTAATATCTTGTTAAATTCTTTTGATTCAAATGCTATATCTGGTAACACGCATTCACCTAAGTTAATAGATGATCTATATGTTCTCATATCTCGTAAGGAGTAGTAACTCCATCCTTTTCTTCTTGCTATTTCTCTTCCAAATATTTCCTGACCAATCTTCGGATCATTATGGTTAATAAGGTTGAGATTATATTTTCTACCTAATTTCTTTCTTAGGTCTACTAAATCTTTTGACAACCAGTAGAATTTCTTGGTTGCTTTAACATCATTTAAATTGTAAGATAGAACATTTTCTATTTCATTTGGTAATATCCAATGATCGTGCTCGAATGGCATATCTTGGACATTTGGGAATCTTATTGCTATTTCAACTGCTTTTACATTATGTTAACTTCATATTTCTATGAAGATCGGACTATATCATAATATTTAAATAATAGTTTCTTTTTATAAGGTTTATTTGTTTTTAAACATCTATTAATTGTACATGGTTGCAATTTAAAATAATCACAAGCTTCTTTTTGAGAAGAAAATTTTAATATTTCGTTAGTTTCTAAATTTATTACTTCTATTGGAGTACACCAAGGCATATTTGCTTTTTCTTCTTTTGAAAAAATCTTACCTTTATTATGTACTTTAAATTTAATAGGTTTTTCACTATTTTTAATAAATTTAATAAATTCTTTATCTTCTTTAAAACCGAAAACGTAAGTTCTTCCTACATATCGTTTTGTTTTACAAAGAATTAATATTGAATTTTTACTTACTCCTGTTTTTATTTCAGCATCTTTTGAACTACTAAAACTTGCATATAGTTCTCCGTCTTGAGTATAACATAAAATATCTTTACGTAACGGATGACTTAATTTAAATTTTTGAATAATTTCAAGTCTATGCTTACCCCCAAAACCTTTAACTGCAAACGGTACAACATTATAACTAAGTTTTAAAAAATCATCATTTAATCCTTGAATGTAATCATTAGATTTACATAATAAATTTAAATAATAATTTTCTCTATTTAATAATTCTTCTTCTTCGCAATATTCTAATATTTCAAATATAAAAGATTGTTTATTTTTATTATACGCTCTTTGTAAATGAATAGAATGATGTTTATTATTTCTTAACATACCAAAATGTTTACGTTTTCGTACATTAAGCTGTTTAGAAGAACCAATATAAACTTTATTATTTTTAATGTTTGTAATTTTATAAATTCCTATATTATTCATCTTATTATAATTTTGATAATAAGACAAATGTAACTATTTATTTTAAATATTCCAACTTTTTCGTATAAAATTATATACTACTCTACTCCATTCAGTATAAATACTGTGTTTCGATAGTCTCTGAACCTTCTACCTATAAGGTAGCTTGGCTGCTGATTTCCCAATCTTTATCTCTTTTACTATACTTATATCATTACTGTATAAGGGAGTGTATAAAGCTCTAAGGGCGTTCCAGTCAATTTAATTGGTTTATACTACGCTAAAGTTAACGAAGTCATCTTAGCCTTGTTGTCGAAGTGATGTATTTTAAACAAATCTAATTGAGGTATCTTTACATCTCGTGGATTAATAGAGCTATAATCAGCATCTATTATCCTTTGTGATTCCTCATACAATAACATATTTAATATATCTGGTGCTATCTCTTTATTCATCTGTACTACAGCCATCAAAAAGTGTAATAATGGATAATCATAATTTACACAATTAAAGCCTATCAATCCTATCAGTTCATTTACTAAAAAATCATAATATATTTCGGTATCATTTCTCGATTCGCTTATCACGAATTGTTTTACGTCTTCTGAATCTCTACATTCAAATGTAGCAGTATGACAGTTCGGAAACTGTTCAAGATCATAGACTTGTATTTGTTTGTTCGTCATAATATAATATATTATTAATAATAAGAAAAAAGGATAGCTCAGTTAAGAACTATCCTTTTAGTATAAACATATTTACAGAATTTTATATAGTTTTCACTACTTTTCCTTCTGCTTCACTTTCTTCTTTGATAAAATCAGAAGCTCCTTCACTCACATAAGGTTCGATATCATGTGTAAGAAAGGTATCATGAAGGTCTGAACCTTCTGCTACCAACAATGTCTTACGATAAATAGGTTCACCTTCTTTAGATAAAACTTCATTTGTTTTAGGATTGATTTTCTCACTATAACCAAGCTCTTTACCTACTTCAGATTGAACCTTTTCAATAGTCACAATCTTATGTGGTCCAACTTTTGCACAATAATCATCACCATTTTTAAGTCCTGCTTCACTGATTAAAGATTCCAGAGCTTCAACTTCACCATTGATGAAGGCTACTCTGTTTTTCTTATTAATGAATCCGTTACTTACTTCAAAAGAAGTTTGTACTAACATTAATCCACCATATTCAGGTTTATTTGTGTTTACCCTAATAAGACCATCAGCTTTTGTTTCGCTTCCGTTTTCTTTCCATTTTGTTACTTGAATCTTGTTCATTTTCTTTAAATTTTAGTTAAAATATATTTGTTTAGATAAATCTATTCGTTATCACCTGTTGAGTTAATACTCTAACAAGCTGATAATCTTATAGTTGTGGAGGCGAACGGATTCGAACCGTCGTGTTCCAAAGTCGCATAAATACAGTTTACAATCATAGGTTGAAATACAACCATTAGGCTAAGCTGGTTACAGCTTTAGCTCCACCAATAACATTTTCACAAGATGTTACAAACTTGCCACGCTTCGTAATTTATACTGTGACGAAGCAGCACTTTTGTTAAGATTATGTTGCCAAGCTCTTAACAGCTCCGTACTTAGATTAGGCAGCTATTAACTGTCTTGTGTACATAGGAATTACTTTCGTTTCTCCAATTATGGTTTGAACTTTTAGAGTGTTCTAACTCATGTGATTGCCATAGATACCGTACAATGAAGTCAATTACCAAATCACCCCCAATATTATTAAAAAGAAGATATACTTCGGGTCTTTCGGGGTTACTGCTATCATGGAGGGTAACCCTTCCCTATTTCCATGTTTAAGGCAGCTTCACTATATATCTTCTTAATTTTATTAAAAAAGCACCTATTCTTTTACTTGTTTATCCATTTCGGTTTCGCACAAATTGAATATTACATTAAAGAACGTTTTTTACTGTTTCGAATTTGAGATAACTACAATGTTAATAATAAATAATTAATAATTCGTAAGAACAGGCACTTTTATTTGTTAATATTTCTCAGATAGATTACCAATCAGTTGATGTTTTACTGTTATATTACGTTCAGCAAGAAGATATTTAAAATTCTTAACTTGCTTTAGTTCAGGTACTAACTGTTCAACTGTAGTAATTGATGATGTACATTCTAAGAGAAATCTTACAGCTTTATCCACCTCATTAAAACTCTTTTCGTCTGTATCAAGAAGAAACACAATGGGTGACTTATGGTTATCAGTGACTAGTCTAGGATCACTGTTGTATTTAACCGTGTAATTTGTGAGACCATTTTTGTTTTCCATTGCGTGATTTTACAAATGCAAATTCTTCTTTGTTCTGTATAGTTGCATAAGCAACTTTGTTCTCATAACGGTCAAGAATGATAGTTTTAGCATCCTCTCTTGAATCAATCATATGTGATTCAGTAGTTTTACCATGTTTACGTGCATAACCTTCTTTGAAATGAACAGTTAAACGTACTGGATGTAAATACTTTCTTTCGTGAGATGGTCCAACAGCAATTTCGTTCTTAAATGATGCATTACGTTTCATCTCTTTTGAAGCACGAAGTATATCATCAGTTACAGGAATAATTTCAGGTATTCTTAAACCTTCCCTTATCATCAACTTCTCATCAGAAGTATCAATTGGAAATGCTAAGTCACCATCTTCACTATTCTTTAATCTTATGATTTTGTTATCATTCTTATAGAATACTTTTTCGATAAGAGGATTCTTTGCTAAAAATATACGAAAATCTCTACTAAATTCGAAATTCATTCCTTTTCTTCCAATCAGCGGTAAACCTCGTAAACGATAGATTACTGCTGCTGCTCCGTATCTGTCCAGCAAATACTGGACAAACCCACCATAAATCTCTTCCTTGAAGAAATTTGAGTAGTTTTTGTTTTGGTCATAATTCACTTTATACTTTTTCTAACTTGGCATCTAAGATTATGTAATCAACAATTTCATAGTCTTCGCTACCTACTCTGATAAATACATCAGCACCTCTTTGTTCGGCTATACGTACAAATCTGTATTTTGCATTGTGAAGAAGATTACTTCTTCTTTTAAGATCAGATTTGCCTACAACTACAGTTGAATGCTTAACATATTTTTTCTTTGGTCTTTCATTATCGTAACTCATTGTTAGATAAATATTTAATTAATATTAATACTGTCTTTTATTTTAGAGATATAATCTTGTACATATATTGTACTTTTAGAACTATCTAAAGCTATTTTTACAGCTTTTCGAATATTTTCTAATGATAACTTAATTGGTTTCTTTTCACTTGTTATTACTTTCATAATCTTATTATTTTGTATTTCTAAATGAATGTATTTTATCAAATCCAGCAGATTCTACTTTTTCAATGTCAGTTCTACTATCAATTATATTTGGAGTATTTGATTTTATAATCCAATTATATAAATCTGTATGTATTTTCTCAGCAGAATAGTATGAAGCTATTCCTATATGCTTAAGCATTGGAAATTTCTGCACCTCTTCGTCTTTACCATATCGAGTTCTTACATTATTTAATATAGGACAGTTATACTTTATATTTAAACTTGTTCCTCTTGGAATATAGTTAATATCATAATATCTATCTCCATCAAAATAAGAAACAACTTTATCTCCATAATAATCAACTCCTTCTTTTCCACACTTCTTTATTTGTTCACCCCAATAGAAATTACCTCTATTATCATAAAGTGCAGGATATAATATATCACAAATACAAACATAATAATTTGTATAAATTCTTTGTTTTATAGTAAAACCACTTGTAGCTTTTAACTCATTTTTTCTGATAGCATACCCTTCTCTTCGATCAAGTATAATCTTATTATCTATTCCTCTAATACCAGAAAGATAATCATAGTAATCTTTATATTTAGATATTATTTTCATAGTCTTTTTGTTTTAATTAGTATTATTTAAAAAGGTGGAGAGCTGCGGTTCATCCTCCGCATAGCCAACCGTAGCCAACTATTAGTACCACTCTCCATGTGTGTAGGCAACAGGGTTCGAACCTGTATCAATCGACAGAGTATTCTCATATCAACTATCTTATCCGTATTGTAGAAGGGACAAACAAACTACAATTATGACGATACCCACATATCAGAACAGTTTTTAATCTTATTCAGGATTATTAGGTTTAGAGTATTATTTTAAAGAATACTATCCAAGGCAATGCTATACACAATACTACTGTTATTGCTAGTATTAATGTACCTAATATTACTACTACTGCTTTAAATCTATTCATTACTCGTTATTTATAATGTCGTATTAGTTTTCCATCTACATACTGAACATTACGACCCTCAGTACGTTTCTTGTTATTGGTAGGTGCAAACGGATGTTTGTCTTTACCAAGGTCTAAAGCTCTACTATCTCTTCGAGCGTCAGACATTACATTTCTTGCTTTCATAAGTTAGCATTTTCTAAAGTAATACTTTTAGGATACTTTTTAATTACTTCTATCATGATATTTTCAATTATAAAATTATATAATCCTTCCATAATAGCATGTCTTTCATCATCAGTTAAAGCATACTTTTTTGATCTTTGTAAAAAGTTAATTGTTATTACTGTTGCCTCTGATAATTTAGACGGATTAGGGTCTTCTTCTAAATCAGCAATATATTTCATTACTTTGACAACCATAGCATCATTTAGAATTTGAAAACGTTCTTCACTCATACTATACTTTTTAAGTTGATATGATAATGAACATTCTTTTGCTTTTTTAGCAAGAAGTTCTTTAAGACTTTCAAATGCTTCATCTAAAAGCTTGTCTTCTCTTTTGTGTTGTATCCTTATACCTCTCATAAATAAAAAAATAATAACAAGAGCTAAAAATACTGTAATACTGATAATAATACCTACTGTGTTCATAATTATATATTTAGATTAATATTAGATTTAAGAAGTACTACTGATATTTATAAATTTTACCAATGACAAATTCACTATGTTCCTTATAAATACCAGGATAACGATCATAAGGATCAACATACGTATTAATAATACCTATACCTTCTCGAATTAAATCCCAATCAACTTGAGAATTATGTTGACCATAGTTTTGTGGTCTTGCTTTATTGTTGAGACTATTCATAGTATTTATAGTTTAATTATTAATTAGTAATAGCTTTATTAAATAACAACCTGATCCTCTTTACGCTCGACAAGGAATAGTTTTCGCAAGCAGGTTGTTACAATAACGACCTATAAGCAGTTCTACGGTATGCTCAATAGGTACATTTGGTGCAAATGGAGAGTCACGAACTCCCTATAGTCTGTCGATAGTTTCCAAACAGTTATATAATGTGTTTATTAACTTCAGTATCACTTGCATTATTTTTAAGGTGCAATTATTATTGCTAATAGTAATATAAACAGACATAAAAGTGCTCCTGACCATATTACCATAAACGATATAAATCTTTGTTTAAGTTTCATCTGGATTAAGTTTATCAATTTCACCATTAATTATATACGCAGCTTTAGCATACGTAACAATATCTTTAGCAATACACCTAACACCTCTATAAACAGAGTATGTAGTTGTAGTACTATTATTAAGAGTGTTAGTATCATGTATAACATGTAGTTCTAGTCTATCTCTTGATCTAATATCACCTGTTTGGTATAATAGTTCATGAGATACTATTTGATCTTTTACTGTAATATACTCCATATTGTTAAGGTATTAGTTTCGAGTTAATTTTAAACAAGTGCTAACCAATTAGGTTACTGTGTACATCGTCTTTTTTCTTCCCGATGCTATCCTTGTTAAAGCTGTTCTATAAGATATGTATCCTATAAAAGGCTAGTAAGAGATGAGACTTGCTTTTCATCATCTCTTAATCACAGTGCAAGTATTATTAACAGGCTTTGTTCACCACTCATATCCATAACCACCACACTAAGCGTAGTCTTGTAATTACTAATCTTATGATTAATAAACGTCATCGTCGATATTCAGTATCCTGTAATAGGTTCTAGTTAATACTAATGATTACTTGTATCATTCAGCAATGATCTCATCGGGATTATCATTACCCTTAATTTCATCGTCTGTAGAGTTTATTTCAGCTATAGTAGCTTCAAAGATGTCAGTTAATGTAAGTAGAACAGTTGTCATACTGTCTTTACTTACAACGAAATCTCTTTTAGTCATTATATCACTATCATTAAAACCAATGATACGATTAGCCTATGTCTTACATTCAATAATAGTTACATTGTCTTGCTTGAATGATTCATAGAGTTGTCTAGCGATAATATCTGATATTTCACTAGCCTTTATATGTGTGTTAGTATTCATAATAGGTTATATTTAGGATTATAATGTATTAAGGTTATAATGTAGTCTATGTGTGTATATAAAGCTATATTTATACGTAATGTATATGTTAACGTATTGTATTGATAAAGGGAGATATTGTGGGTAATTGATTAGTCACCATCTCACCTCACTATATATCAGCTACTTACTATCAACTATGTCAACACAAGTACTTAGCTTGCACTCCCCGAAGGGAGCACACGCTGTACCAGTGACCAGAGGAGCTACAACGTCTTGATGACGCTGTCTTCCGCTGAGTTGACAATGCAACCGTCTTCAACGCCACCTACTTCGGTGTCATAGAAGAACGATATAGGCTTATCAACGTCGATAGCTTGCTGACAACGCAAATTGACACCGTTGCTACCTGCTCCAAAGAGCTTTTGAGTTTTCGGACTACGAACGATCTGTAGTACGTCGATTGACAACTGCTCCTTGAGCTGCTGAATCGAAAGGTGTTGGAAATTAGCCATATCAATGTACAGGTGGAGTATACCCCAACTGCAAAATTTAGTGCGGGTACTTGTTAAGGTGATCACCATGTTCGAATTTTTCCAAAAAAATTAAAATTTTCCAAAAGAATAATTAATATCTGTCTATTGTATATATAATGGTAATACAAAGATAATAAATACACCTTATTCCAAATTTTAGTTGGTATGTTATTTTTAATGAGTATATTTGAAAATGAATAAATATGAAATTGGTGAAAGAGTGTTTCACGTAACCAGAGAGTCTCCTGAAGGAGTTATTACTAATTGGAGATACTATAAGTTAGATAACATGATTGAATATCAAATATCATGGAGTGAGAATAATTGGAATTGGTATAGGGAAATTGAAATATCAAAAACTAAAATGTTTATATAATTATGAAACAAAAAGAAAAACTAAAAGTTATTGAAAAAGGAAAACTTGGACCTATTTGTGATCCATTTGCTCCATTAGATGTAGTTGGTCCTTTTACTGGAAAGTTTAATATAGGAGATGAATGTCCTGAAGAGAAATTAGAAATCATTAATGATTCAAGAAAGTTTAATATAGGATTAAAAGAATAATTATGGCACTACATAGAATAGTAGCAAGAGAGTATATCTTTATTACAGGTGATCAAGGGGCAAAAGATATTAATGAAGCATTTGAAAAATATATTGAAGAAAAGTATAGTCCAATAAAAGATATTTCTGAGCACAAAAAGCAAAGTGACATAAAAGAAAAAAAGGCGGGTATTTAAAAGATTTTAAATTCGCAAATGCTCATGGAGCGAAGGTAAACGTTTTTTTTGACAATATTGCAATATAAACAGTTTATTTTTCTTTCGAAGAAATAATTAACATATTATTAGGATGTTAAATTAGTTTGTATTAAGTTTGTAAGTATTATTCATGAGTAGTATTTAAGTTTTAGTTAAAATTCAACCCTCCCGAAACCCTTTGTCCCTACCCTGGATAAAGGGTTTCTCTTTTTTATTACTTTTTTATTGGATTACTTAATAAAAAGTATTATGTTTGTAGAAGTAAATATAATGGCAATGAAGAAGTTAGATTTAAAAGTAGAGTACACTAAGGGATCAGGTCCAGGAGGTCAACATAAGAACAAGGTTGAAACCTGCGTTACTATTACTCATATCCCTACAGGAATATCTCAACGCTCCCAAGATACTCGCAGCAGATCAAGAAATTATAATCTAGCATGGTCAAGACTTAATTGTAAGGTTAAAGAACAGAGAGATGCTCTTAAGAAAGAACAAGAAGATATTATTAGACATTCGTTGAATACAGATGTTATCAGAACATATAACTATGCTAGAAACGAAGTTAAAGACCATAGGACAGGAGAAAAACATAATTTAAAACAATTTATGGATGGAAAAGTTAGGTTTTAAAAAAGTAATGTTAACCATAAAAGGAAAGCCTATATATAAGGTATGGGTAAAAGACGGTTGGAAAGGTTTTATTAAAGTAGAAGATAATGAATAAAAGATCATGAAGAAGATAGCAGTTATTTTAGACATCCTAGATGATGATGTAGCACAGAAGCTTATCTATCTGGATAGGATCGTTAAAATTTATAGTAGGTTCATGAAGACATGGAAAGGAGCTGAAGTTACCAGCAACGGTACAATGGTTCGTGTGAGGTTTATTCTTCCTAGTAAGCATGAGTACATTTCTTTCACCGAGAGAGAGTTTCCAATGGAAGACGTTGATGAGAGGATTAAGACCTATAAGAAGAAGCTTAAAATTGAATTTAATGCTCGTCATACCAACGAGCGTATTCAGAAAGAGAAAAAGATTCATAATTGGAAAAAATACATAGAGAATGCCGACGTTTAAATGTGAGAATAAAGAATGTTCCGATTTTGGAAAAGAGGAATTTTTTGCTAATATAAAATTTATTTGGAATGAGAAAACACTCAAGCTTGACTCAGACAAGGCGATTTGCCCGACTTGTCATTCAGTTCGAAGCGTGGTTAAGGAATCTGGAGATATTGGAATGCCTTGGTTTAAAGCAGAGAACGCAAGAAACAACAACAACAAGAAAATCAAAAAGTACGATTACGACCATGAGGTATCTCAGTCTGCGTCAGGTACTATTGGCAAAAAAGGAGTTACATAGAAAATTAGAACTTGTAGAGAGGGAACTTAAATACAGAACTAATAAATTTTAAAAACAATAAGAATGAAGGAAGAAGGAAAAGTAAAAGAAACATCTAACGATGTAGCTGCTGAAATTTTACAGCAAGAACCAGTAAATGAGGCAGAACAAATTAAGGCTAAACAAGAAATGATACGTAGACAAAAGCAGCAAGAGAAAGATGCAGCTGTACAACTTACTAACTATAAGAAGAGACTACGTGAGAGTATTCTTTTAAAGCGTGAACAAGTAGAAGAGTTTGAATTGAATATCAAGTACTTTAAAGTACAAAAAGAATGGATTGAACTGCAACCAGAGATTCAGAAGTATGAAGCAGAACAACAAGCTAAAGAAGCAAAAGAAAATGAGTTGAGAGAACAAATGCAGAAATCTCAAGAAGAACAAGCAAATAGTAAGGATGCAACTCCTAAAATAGTAGTTGCTAAGACAGGAAAACCAAGAAAATAATTTGTACCTTTACAAGATGAGTGAAATTAAAAGAATAGAGTCACTAGAAAATGAATTTGTAGAGCAGCTGAAAGGTATGCTCTACGATTCTTTTCCTGCTGCAATCAGTTTTAAGATAGATTACTTCGTAGGAGAACAAAGAGGAATAAAAGGATTATATATTGAAATTGATTCAAAGCCAGTTGGACCAGTGTATAAGAGAAGACAGGAGTTAAAGTCTTATGAGACTATTACTGATGTAGAAGAACCGTTTATCAACGCTGTTGTAAACGATCTTGTTCTTGCTGGTATGTCATTTATTTTCAACGATACGCTTAAAACGAAGCTTGAAAAAAATATGACTGACACTATTAATTTAGAGAACTTTGTTAATGTAGTTCCTCGTCTTTTAATACATTTAAACTAATGACGACAAATAATAATATAGTATCGTATAACGTTACTACAAAACCAGAGAAATACTTTTATCAACTTATAGAGATTTTGAAAATATTTCCTCCTTTCAATAAGCTTAGAAAGCGTGAAAGGGAAGTGTTTGCAGAAATATTGTATCAGTTCTATATCTATCGTGATGAGAGTGAAGATGTTAAGGAACGATTAGTTTTTGATTATAAAACTAAAGAAGAGATAGCACGTAAACTTAAAATCACAAAAGGGAATTTATACAATATATATAAGGAACTTCGACAACACGATTTATTAACAAAAGATGGAATCAACAAAAAATATAAATACAACTACTTTCAATTTTCAGGAATTACCTTCAAGTTCAGACC
>Ga0307928_10000835_pt1 | contig 23196 bp, 25 predicted proteins | sample AceLakmetagen232_FD_201815 | JGI IMG/M metagenome (GOLD analysis project Ga0307928, IMG submission 201815) | Saline water microbial communities from Ace Lake, Antarctica - #232 | ecosystem: Environmental > Aquatic > Non-marine Saline and Alkaline > Saline | place: Antarctica: Ace Lake... | reverse complement strand
AAGAACTAGTACTACTTGAAGTAGAAGAACTTGTACTGGAAGAAGTAGAACTAGAACTTGAAGAGCTTGTACTGGAAGAAGTAGAACTAGAGCTTGAAGAGCTAGTACTACTTGAAGTAAAAGAACTTGTACTGGAAGAAGTAGAACTAGAACTTGAAGAGCTTGTACTACTTGAAGTAGAAGATGAAGTAGAACTTGAAGATGAACTTGTACTAGAAGAAGTGCTGCTAGTTGTTGAAACTACAGAATTATAGAGAACGTCGTTATACAACACTTCATTATACATTGCATTTTATTTATCTACTTAGTTAATAAGATAAGATTATAGATTAATCATAGTCATATTGTATATCAATACAAATTTGAGTAATTGCTGCATTTGGAGATGAATCAAATTGAATATAAATTGCCTTACTAGCTGCAACTGACCCAGAAGTGATTGAACTATCTTCTCTTACTCCAGAAGTTGTATCAAAGTCATTGATCACTACTGGATTAGCAAGACCAATGAAAGTATCAGCATATTTTAAGTCTCCTGCTACATCATTACCAGAAGCATCTAAGGTAACAGTAATTTTTGTAATAGTTATTGCAGCGTCTGTTTCTGGCCATATACAAACTTGAGTGTCATCTGCATAAACAGCACTAGGATTAAATACATTAAATCTTAAATGTTTGGGTGTACCAGCTATATTTGCTGTAGTCGATACAATATCAAAAATAAAAGTACCAGCTCCCATCGAACCAGCTATCACCTGACTAGCATCAACCATACCAGTAAATGCGTCATTAAGTGGTAATATTTTGTCGGTTAATCTTACAGCCATACTATGTTGTTCTTAATTGAAAGTCCCCTGGGCCAAGGATTTGATTAGATACCCATACATCGTAATTTTCTGTATAACCATTTACATTAGTAATACTAACTGTCTCTGGACTACCAGCATTTAATGATAAAGGAAATGAAGTACTATTGTCATACCAATTCGTTGGATCTGTTAGTCTTGATGGATATGCAAATACATAGTATTCACTTGCAGCCATTGTAACAGTATTAAATGTTTGTGTAGTATCATTTGTTACTGGAGATTCTACATCTGTTAGTGCTTTAATTTGTGCTGCACTCCATCCAGTATTTAAGGTAGAACCACCATAATAAAATGGATCTATTAAATTAGCTGATGATAAAAGTGTAAGCGTACTATTACCTAAATCTGTTCCTATAGAAGCAAATACCTTGTAATTTTCTGTATATCCATCTATGTTAGTTATTGAAACTGTTTCAGGTGCTGTGAAAGGCATCGTAACTGAATTGAATCTAGCTCCTAAAGCGTGTGTTGAAGTATAAGTAGATGGAAAAGACCATACTACATACTTTGTTCCAGATGAAGCATTTACTGATCTTGATGTTGTATAACCATTGCTTATTGCACTATTATCTAAAGCTTCTACTGAAGCTTCATTAAAACCAGAACCTGTAGTAGATCCTCCCCAACGAATATAGTTTCTAAAGTATATTGCTGAATCATAATCTAAATCTGTATCTACACCATCACCAGAACTTAATCTAAAGCGTAGATATTGGTCTTTAGCGGCTGGATAAGCTACCGCAGCAGTATTGTTACCACTGGTATAGGCTGCTCCATCCATAGCATTTATAGTTGCATAAGCTCCTCCATTAATAGACTTTTGTATATCAGCTGTTGTAGGTGGACCATTCTCATAGATAGCTGTAAAACTAATCGCTTCAGCTGCTTCCCAGTCACCAGTACCTATAAGTTTTAAGGTTGACTGTCCATCACTAAATGAAGTACAAGAGAAAGTAAAAGTAGTTCCTTCTACTACTGGTACATAATTTGAACCATTGAACATAAGCACATCATTTTTTGCAGATGCCTCTGTTGTAGTATCTACATCACTATGAATACCTACACTTTCTAAAATAGCACCAGTTAAATCACCACCAGTTAGCGTTGCAGTACCATCAGTAATACTAGTAAATGAAACTGAATCACTAGTTTTGACATCTTGATCAAGAGCATCATCTAAAGTACCAGCTGTTATAAGCATTGCAATAGCACTTCCTTGTGAATGAGCTACATCAGCAGTTCCTTCTTGAGCTCTGGTTATTGTAATAGCATCTGTTGATCTTGCTGTTGCTCTAACAATTTCCATGTTAGAATCATCTCCTGGATCTGGATAGGTAACGGCATCCCAAATAGTTAATATAAAATCACCAGAGGAAGGGAATTCTGAACCCTCACCACCAGTGACGTTAACGGTAACTGCTGCTATAGCAAGCGGATTATCAGTAGTTAAACTTTCCGCATTATTTTTTTTCTCTAAAAATGCCATTTAATAAAAATTATTTTCTTAATATTAGATTTCCAAGATCCCAACGAATATCTTCAGTATCACTTAAATGCAATAAAACAAAAAAACTAATTGTAGTAATAAATATAATAATAATTAACCAACTAAACCATTGATGCTTATCTTTACCATCAGCTTGATACATATAATTAAAATAAATTTATTATCCAATTAATAATTTTACTCCATAAAGATACTTTGTCTACATTAGTATTGTCTACATTAGTATTGTCTACATTAGTATTGTCTACATTAGTATTATTTACATTATCTATTTCTGATTTGACAGTTTTAAGTTTTTCAATTTCAACTTTTAATGTTTCAATTTCTTCAAGTAGTTGCTGTGTTGCTTTTAAATTAAATTGAACCTGAGCAGACATATTACGATAAGTTACCTCTTCTTCAAATTCTTCATAGACAGGAACTTGCTCAATAATTCCAAAAGTATTTTTTTTATTTTCATATCCAATTAATCTATGCTTAGTAACCATATCAATAAACTTAACTCCATCAGGTAAACTTTCATGGTCAATTTCACACCAATCATCAACTCTTATACTACCTGTCTCACATTTAATATCTTTAATCTCAGCCAAAGCGTCTCCATCATATTTTTTAGAGTATTCTAAGTAACCATCAGCTAAAACAAAACCTTCAACATTCAACGCTTGGTCTCCCGTAGTTGTTGCAACTCTTACATTACTATCAAAGAAATAACCATCGGCATCTACAAAATTCATTGCATCAGTAGTCGTGTTGTATTCAATGTAAGCACTAGCACCACCAGCTATGTCAGTTATATTATCGGCTGCAAATTGTAAACTAGGGAACGTATCATCAGTATAAATATCATCCATTATAAAGAGTCCATTATTAATAATTCCAGCGTAATTGTCAAAATTAGATGCATTATTAAAAAATGATAGCATTGGTGCATCATTATCACCACCACCTGCATCACCAATACTATATTTTCTAACTTCCATATATTCACCTGAGTCTTGAAAACCAATAGTTGAAGTACCATTTAAAGTTGAAGAAGCATTAACGAATAGACTATTAGCAGTTTTAATACGACCATCAACATATAAGTCATCTGAAGTTACAAATGTCTGTCCAGTATCATTAAAATATTCTGTATCCCAATTATCAAGAGTAAATTTATCTTCATTTGGGCTACTAATATTACCAAAAAATATTATAGCATCTCCATTTCCATATTCGGAATTTAATATCATTGTGTAATTTCCAATAGATAAAGCGTGGTAACTCTCTTGAGTTCCTATTGAAACTCTATCACCCACATAAAGTGAACCAGTAGTTGTAGCGTTGCCATTAACCATCAAGGCATCAAAGTCAGTAGTTGTAGCGTGTAAGTTTCCAGCTCTTGTTTCGTCTAGGTTAGCAATGCCATCAACCCATAAATTTCTCCACTCCAAACCTGATACTCCTAAATCATAAGTATTTGATTCACCAGTTGCAGGTGTAAAATCCCAATTAAGCTCAAGTCTATTATCAGTAAAGTTTGCTGTAAGATCAACAGAATTACTAAAATCTTCTTTAGCAAATAATATTGAACTTTCATCATCACCATCTTTATCAAATAACCCAAAATTATCAGCAGTTCCAAGAGCATTTAAAGCACCACCAAGAGCAGGTGCGTTAGCATGACCTACAATATAAGGAAAGTCACCAACCCCAGCAACATTCAAAGTTTCGTGAGAAGCATAAACATTTGCATTTCCAATGGTAGTAGTAGCTAAACTAGTATTACTGCTAACAACTAAATTACCAGTTGTTGTGGCGTTTCCACCAAGTATCGTATCTCCATTAACCTCTAATAAAGCATCTGGACTATTAGTTCCAATTCCTACACTTCCATCAGTTTCTAAAACTAATTGACTGGCGTGTCCTTCGGTAAATAATCGTAATTGTCTTAGAGTACCAGTGCCATCTGCTTCGGTAAATAATCTATAATATCCACCTGGTACATTCCAACCAAATTGCATTTTCTCTCTATTAACAATTCCACCAACATTATCAGTACCTACACCATAAACATCAAAAGTTACATTATCAGTGCCATCTCCATCTTCAGAGAAAAATTCAAAGTTAGCTGACTCACCTGCTGTTTGACGAGCAAAAGTTAAAGCCTGAACCCTACCAGATATAATATAATCAGCAGATAACGGAGAGAAAACAACATCACCATCTAAGGTAACATCACCCATGACTTCTAAACCTACACCTGGGTTAGATGTACCTATACCTATATTACCATCACTATTTACTATTAATATATTTTGATTAGTGCTTGTAGTTACCTGCAAGAGACTATCACTATCATTTTGACTTTCAATAGAAAATAAATATTTAGGAGTGGTAGTCCCTATCCCGACTTTACTATTTTTGACATATAAAGTTGAATCAGCATTGAAATGCCCTGTGGTAGTAGCATTACCAGTAATAGTTAAATTACCACCCATAGCAATAGTATTATCGACTTTAAGTTCTAAACTTCCACCAACATCATCAGCTTCCATATATAAATTTTTAGCAACTCCAGTGCCATTTTCTTGAGTTTCAATATTATATCTATCTTCAGTATTATCCCAACCAAATACTAAAATATGATTATTACCAGCAAAATCATTCTCACCAAAAATACCAAGAGCTACTAAATCAGTTCCATCAGAATCTTTTGAGGTAAATCCCATAATACTACCAGAACCAGAAGTTTGTCCTTGAACATATAATACAGTGCCATCTTCATAAATATCGTATTGTTGAGTTCCGCCTATCTTTAATTTATCACCTATATAACTATCATTAGTAGTAGTAGCACTATTATCTATAGTTAAATTACCACCAAAATGTCCATTACCTTGAGTAAAAAATCCATTTGTAGATGTAGCCCAGCCAGTAAAGACTGTATCGGCATCAAAACTATAGCCACCCGAAGCACCACTAAATTCAAGAGCTTCGGTTGCTAAATTAAAAAGAAAACCTGTCTGTTTTGAAGCATCACTATTTTGAATATGGAAATTTGGATTGCCATCATTTCTAAGATATACATCGGGACCAAGTAAATAAGTATTACCTTCTACTTTTAAATCTCCCGTAGTCGTTGAATTTCCAGTAACAACTAAATCATTATCAAACAGATAACTAGTAGCATTTTCAAATAATAAATTATTATCTGATGTATCATAAGTTATTGTTGAACTAGCAGTATTATCATCATTTTGAAGAGATATGAATGGATCAGCACTGCCATTTTTAAGATATAAATTACCTTCATCTAATTCTAAATCACCCTGAATAGCTGTAGCAGTATCAATAGTAAATTCTTCTACGGTATAATCGAATGTAATTCTTCCAGAAGATGAAGCATCTGTTTTTATAAAAAATATTGAGTCCTCATCATCATCTTCAGTATCAACTATTGATAAAGCATCTGCCCAAGTTCCAATTCCTAACGCCCCACCCATTGGTCTAACAATAGGAAAATTACCATATCCTGTAATAGCTTGCGTATCAAATTGAAAATATTGGTCAGCACTGCCGATAGTGGTAGTGGCTAAGTCTGTATCACCAGTTGAATAAAAATGATTAGTGACAGTAGCGTTAGTCATTGAAGTAGAAGTAGAATATAGATTAGGTATTCTAACATCACCAGTTGAATCTAAATATATTTGTCCAGTATTTGCTCCTGTATAAATATCCAAGTCTCTAACTGTTCCTGTACCAGAAGCATCAGTAGTTAATTCATATATACCAGTAGTTACATTCCAACCTAATACTACTGACTCAAAATTAGAAAAGTCATCATATTCTCCAACTCCTAATATAGCAAGGGAAACATCATCAGTTCCATCACCATCTTTTGTTCCTATCCCAACCGATACATCAGCTCCACTTGTTTGACCCTGTATTGGCATATAACCATCAGCAGTACCACTTTCTATCGTATACATTTTATAAGCCTGAGTATCACCACCTATAATTAATTCATCAGTTATAGTGGCATTGCTACCTACGTTCAAATCTTTCCAAGGTAATTCTACGGTACCAGAGTCGTAAGTATTAGGTAAACTTGGATAAATATCTGATGTAATAGTGGCCTGCCTCATCAATCTAAATTGAGTTGCTCCTGCAAATACTTCTCCGTCTAACAATGATATATTATTTAAGTCATATTCATTTACTATGCTTTTTTCAACTTCATTTTTAATTTCCTGAATTTGAACATCGCTAACCTTAGCCGTACAACCAGCTAATAAGATTATTGCGAAAATTGTAATCAATAGTTTTTTCATGTTTTTAAAAATTCAATTAATTGCTCTTTAGTATTATTTTTTATTCCATATTTACGATGAAATTCTTTATGTGCTTTTCTAGAAAGAGTTACTCCGTTATCAATAGCAAATCTTAATTCTGTATATTGAGCAAAATTATAAATATGATGAGCATGTAACCTTCCACCTTTTGTTCCATATTTCTGACAAGTATAATTATCTATTGTGAATACTGCTTCGCGCCATAACTTGAATTCTAGACTATTTCTTATTCTTAGATTATTTGAAGAAATTCCACCTTTCCAGAAATGATTATTTTTTCCTTTAAGTGCTTTACTAATTTTCATTCTTGTCTTTAATAAAGTCTTTCTTCCTTTAGTAGATTTACTTATTTTCTGTTTAGTTTTTTCTGAAAGTTTTTTACCCTTATGTGTTTCACTATTCTCTTTCTTTGATTCTTCTGAATGTTTTTTACCTAAAAAAGATGGTTTTCTTCCATCATTATAAGTTTTACTAGTACTTATACTGATTTTCTTTTTTGATTTTTTAGAATGGTGATGTCCAAGCATTGGCTTTCTACCAATACTTTTTAGTCCAATTTTTCTTTTCGACTCATCTGTATGTTTCTTACCATAAAATGGATTATTTTCAAAAATAGATATTTTACTAAGTTTCTTTTTAGTGTCTTTGGAATGGTGTCTACCAGAAAATCCTTTTGTTATATTTCCTTTAATAAATTGACCTTTAGAATTTCTTTTAATCATATATTTATCTAAGAAAACCAATATGTTGCTCTAATTTTTTGTCCTGTCTCTGGAGCTAAAGTAAAAGTAATTATTGCACCAGCAATAGTATAATCATCAGTATATGTTTGTAGTTGGCCGTCTAAAAAAACCATTACTGAACTAGTATCAACTGGAGTGTTTGCTAATGTAAAATCAGTGTTAGCTCCGTTTGAGGCTCCTGCTGGAGTTTCATTAACTGCTGGTTCAAGTTGATCTATAGACCCTGCAGTAATCAACATCTCAACTGCATCTCCAGAACTATGAGCATTGTCGCCAGTGCTTTCTTGATTTTTTGTTACTGTTAAAGTATTACCAACTATATTGGTAACTAACCCTATTTCCATATTTGGATCATCTTTTGGACTTGGGTAAGTTGATTTATCCCAACAAGTCACCAAAAAATTTGGAGTAGCATGTAACTTTGTAGCATCAGCAACGTCCCAAGCAGTTTCACTTATTGCAATATCTTCAGTTAATGTTGTTTTTGCGTTATTTTTTCTATTAAACCAAGTCATATTTGATTATATTATACCATAAGTACTAGTTTCTTACCTAGCTCCATATCTTTTTGTGCTATCATAATCACCAAATCTATCTAAAGTATCAATTGTTCCAATAAGATCAAAGTCTACAATAACATGACTTACTGTTGAAGTAGAACTTGAAGTACTAGAAGAAGTACTACTAGAAGATGAACTGCTAGTTGATGAACTTGTTGAACTTGAAGTGCTAGAAATTGGCATATTATGCGGCCTCCTGATAAACACGATATGAAATAAAATTACTACCATTATAATAATAAGAAACATTAACATCTACTGTACCAGTTAATGTAAAATCAGTAGCAACGGCAGTACTACTATCACTGTCTAAAGTCTCCCAGGAACTACTATTCCTATTATATATTTGTAAAAATACAGTTGATGATGATGGAGCTAAACTAGATTTACCATCCCATGTAAGAGCAATTTGATCAGTATTATTACTATTTTGTTTTTTGAATAAAAACATTGTATATTCATCTGTGGCACATTGAGTTACATATACAGAGTCTACAGTTCTAACGTCAATATAATCTTGGCTACTAAATAGATTCTCTAAATCATCATCATGTGTTGTTGATGTTACATCACCAGAGCTATAATCTTCATCTGACGGTAATGAAGTTGAAGAAGATGTAGAACTAGATGTAGATGAGCTAGAACTAGATGATGTTGAAGAACTAGTACTTGAAGAAGTACTTGAACTTGTACTAGATGAACTACTCTCTGCTCTTACTTCAGATTCATCAGGGTCATTATTAATTAGGCAAGCTGAAAAATTGCTTTCATTATTCCATCTTTTAATTTTAAGTTGTGGTTCAAATTCATTATTACTAGTATTTCCAATCTCAGTTTCAAATTCTTTTTCTTTAGAAATAAAAGAATTACTGGTAACATCGTATTTATCAGTTATTTCTTTTGGTAAAATTTGTGGAATCTCTATTGGCATAAAAAAAAGGTAAATACCAAGAAAATGGCTACTTTACCTTCATATTATTACTTCATTATCATATATTATACCATAAGTACTACTTTTACTCTACTCCATTCTTTAATCTTTGTACTAGTATTAGTAGTTCTTCTCCTAATACTACTGTTGATACTTCTGATGCTTTCTTAGCTATAGTTTCATCAGCTATTGTAAATTCATGAGATTTTTTTTTGTTTGATTCTAAGTCAGTTAGAGTTATTTTTAGTTTCATAGAATTTATTGATTTAAACTTAATATGGTTTTTTAACTATACCAAATCCAGGAATTATTGTTGATCTGCTTGATCTACCCCAATCTATAGAAAATTTCTCCCAAGTAATCTCATCCCATAACTCATGGACGTCTTGATCAGTATTAACAATATCATGAAGCATAATAAGTCCACCTGGTTTAACTAATTTTGAGTATTCATCAAAATCCTGTTTTACTCCAGGCATTTTATGATCACCATCAATAAACAACATGTCATACTCTTCACCATCATCAAGAGCATCAAATGCTGCTTGAATAGCTCCAACACTATGAGAATCACCTGTAATAAATTCCCAGTATTGTTTTAGATCAGCATATTTCTCGTCAAGAATGCCACTACGGTTCTTATGGTCTATGCTAATCAACTTACCACTATTAAGTTTACTAAGAGCCATTAACATTGTTTTAGTGCTTTGACCTCTTTGAACACCTATTTCTAATATTTTATTAGGTCTACGCTCTAAGACAAATTCATACATCATCAAGACATATGACTGCATTGCTCTAGGACGTTGTTTTTCAAATTCTAATCTAGGATCAATCAAATTGTTAGACATACTCTTTATATTTATTTTTATTATTAATATATTCAATTAATATAGTTGGCTCAATTTTAGCTGGTCTATGACGACCAACCCTGTAATTCTTTAATACTTTTGGATCTATGGTCCTAATATCTTCTGGAAGAAACCAAATGACCCTTCTCTCATCTGGATTATTAACATCAATATTTGTTACAGATTTACGAAAAGCTCTTTGTTCCTCAGTAAAATGACACATATGAATAACAGTATGCCTTACTTTGAAATCTTTTTTATATACTCTATATCTTGTTCTCCCTTGATATGGTATTGCCGTCATATCTGGATTATACTTCCACGCTCGTCCATGTGGTATCATTCTCTGGTTTAAAATTATTCTAAAACTATCATACACCTCTACAAAACCTAGGACCAATTGTGTTGCATCTGACTCATAAAACTGCTCTAATGATGATGGAAAGCTGTCAACGAAGGTTTCATCAGAGTCTGGCCATATTAGTAGGTCTATTTTCTTCTCAGCATGCATCACCTTTAGCTTATGCATCATTTGTTCTCTTAATACATCCTGTTTTCTTTTAAAACGTTGTTTTTCTTTACCTGGTCTTGAAAAGCTACTCCTATCAATATCTTCTCTAACATATTCAATACTAGTTATGTCTGGGTATTTGTCTCTGTACTCAATAACAATATTTCGTGTTTTATCATCTGGATTGTCTAACATCACACACACCCTGTCACAATTTGCATATAACCAATCCAAGGACCAGCGAACTATCTCACCTTCTCTGTAAATTAATACTGCTCCTACTATCTCTAAGTTTTTTAAGTAATTTCTCATACTATTCATCAATTCTAAATACACCTCTTAGCTTTTCCTCATCTTTTATACCATGTACCCAATTCATTGATTTTCTTGCTGGAACTGGACTATCTTTCTCATCATCAAATATTGCCCAGCCGAAGTCTATTAAATATAGAATTCCATTGAGTTCTGTAAAATTACCATGTCTAAAATCACGATGCTCAATCCTAACACTTCTTAGTTCTTCTAATATTTCTAATGCTTGATGTCTTTGACTATGAAAATCTAACCATTCACATGCACCAACGTAATCCATTGTTATAGATTTTTCTTCTTCATTAAAGCTATGGACCTTAGGATAATGACTGAATTTCTCTAGTCTCTTGTATGCTTCGACTTCTCTCTCTAGCTGCCAACCCCAATCAGGTAGAAAAGTTTTCTTTATAGTAAAGGCATCTAGTCTTTCTATTTTAGATGTAGTAGCTCTTTTACCACTCTCTAGTATCACTAATGGATGTAGCATTAAAAACAGGTCCCTATTCATCCATCCACCAACTGGTTTATATCTTCTTAGTTTTCTAAAAACAGTAAATTGCTTAAGCCATGTTTGTATATCATCTTGTGTTGCCCCTTTTATCCTTGCCATACCATCATCAGCAGATGATTCAAAGAACATTAAATCAGTTTTCTTTGAAACTTCAAATAATAGTTCTTGAGCATACTCCATTCCATGTTGCTTAACTATCCACATCCATTGAGACAACCAAATTATAACGTCATATTTTGGTAATGCCTTTGCCCATTCAATTGTGATTTCTTCTACCTTAAACGTGGTTCTGTCGTCCATTTTGAGGGTCATAGCTGCTTCCTGAGCTATTTCTATACTGTCTTTAGCATAATCTACCCCTGTAACGTGTTTAGCCCCAGACTCAGCCATTCCTAACGATATACCACCAACGCTACAACCAATATCAAGAACAGTCTTATTCTTTATACCTATGTGAGAATTTATCAGTTCTATTCTTTTTCTAGTCCTTCCTCTGTGAGAACTGAATTCATCTAAGCCTTCGAATGGTAAGTCATGATACATTTTTGCATCTCTAGTAGAGCTACCAGCGTACTTTCGTCCCTTTATATTATTTACTAATTCACTTATTGGCATTTAATTGATTGATTAATTATTTTTTTTACTAAATTGTTTTTTTTTGTTTCCAATCCATTCAAATCTCTTATCATCTAATCTACTTTTTATATACCAATCTGGATAACCCCTATCTTCATCTAGTCCTAGATTATCACACAAAAGGTCAGATACAAAACCAGACTTTTTATTTATGCTATTACATATCTTGACCATATCTGAATCTTCCCATCTTGTAGACCCACCAAAGCCACCTGCAGTTTCTATATCAGATTTTCTTTGTATTCTAAACCATGCTGGACAAGCTCTTACACCAAATAAAAATTGTTCACCATCTTTTGGTTCACGTCTCATTGATGTGTCTCTTAAACACAACGCACCTATATCTAAATTATCTTTCATATGTTTTATTAATTGTTGTAAAACACATGGACTTAATTTTGGTATAACAATGTCATCCTGAGACGCTATAAAATATTCACTATCGACGTACTTAAATGCTTCATTATTTGCATAACTTCCTGGAAGTTCCTCTCCATCACCTCTATGCAATACAATCACTGGATACTTTGCAGAACTTTCTAAATTATCTAGATATTCCTTAGTACCGTCATTTGAATTATTATTAATAACTATAAGTCTAAATGGAATAGTTATTCCAAGTTCATAAGATTCTATTACTTTTTTTAAAAAGTTTAATCTATTACAAGTAAGTAATATAATATCTATTGTCTCCATATTATCGTTTTTTATAATTCATTATGAACGTCGGTTTATTAGTATATACTAACTTGTCTCCTTCACCTTCAATCATTTTACTTATTAATCTCCAGTCATATTTATGTTTACTGTGTGGGTGAGGATCAAAATAACCATATTCCTTAAACAATTTAGTTTTGTACATGAATTGGCCCAAGTCACATCCACCATGTCTTAACTTACATTTGTGAATTTCATTGAATGTTTTATCATTAGCTCCTATCCATCTAGCATCTGAAGCTACCATAGTTGCCTCAGGATTGGCTTCTATGGCCTTTATCATGTTTTCAATGTGATCTGGTTCCCAAACATTATCATCATCGTGAAAAGCGATCCATTCATTCTCAATATCTCGTTTTGAATGATGAACGTAGGAAAAAGCTACCATAGCACCAACATTACGAGCAAGAGCACCATAATAATGAGTTCGAAAACCAAGGTCTATCCATAAACGTTTTTCATCTTTACACCAAAACTCAAGGTACTTCCGTATTTCTGGATTATCATCGTTAACAATTATATGCTGCCAATCTTTAAAGGTTTGGTTTTCGATTGATTCCATTACCTTTTGTATATTTTTAGCATTCCAAGCTGCTGTTACTATTGTTAAATTCATATTATTTTTTTTACCCAGATTGTTCCACCGTTAGCATCATTTATTGACACTTCTTTTATTGTCTGAGCAATAGCTCTCCGAACAGAACCCTTTGGATAATCATGACCACATATTATATTTTTTGCTTTTGGTAGCCATCTATTAATATCATCAATTACTTCTTGTCTAGTATGTCCTCCATCTATGAATACCATATCAATAGAATTATCATCAAATTGTTTTACCGCCTCAGCAGAGCTCATCTTCATGGCATGTAGGTTCTTGAAATGTCCAACATTTTCAATAAACTGTTTATATATATCTCCAGTTTTTGCTTCAGCATGAGTCCCTGGTTCTGCCGCACTACCTAAGAAGTGATCAACAGCATGAACAGTTCCTTTACAACCAGACAATAAAGCATGAGTACTTCTGCCTTTCCAACTACCAATTTCTACTATAGTGTCCATCTCTTTTGCCATATTGAATAACCACATTAAATCAACAGGATTCATCCATCCTTTGATTTTATTGTCATCAATATTATATTCCATATTTTTATTTATTATTTATAAATTTTCTCACCAGGAAGTGGTACATTTGTTAGTGGATCAATCTTTGGATATGGTTTTCTTATACTATCAGATGCTCGCTTATTCCATCCCCACATTCTTTTCAATCCTTTAGGGTAGCCACGATTCTCAGTCATATAACCAAGATGATCACAATACAAATTTTTAGCCCAATACCCCTCTTTTTTTAAATGAGTCCTAATCTGATTTAAGAAACCAATATCATCCCAGTCTCTTGTTCCAAAAGGAAACTCACCAATTTTTTCCATATCACTTTTACGTTGAACTCTACAGTAAGCACTTAGAGCAGTACGAGCTGGAACTAAATCTTTATTTGCCAATTTAAGTTGAAAGTTTGGAATTCGCTGAATACGACATCCAATACCACCTATCTCTGGATACTTTTCCATCAAAGCAATAAGCTGTTCAAAGACATCTGGTTCTAACTTTGGAATTACTATGTCGTCTTGAGCGGTAAAAAAATATTCACTCTCAACATATTTGAAACCCATATTATAAGCACCAGCTATGTTAACAGTTTCTTTATCTCCTAATAAAATTAATTTAGAGATTACACCATCTTCTTTATATTTCTTTAATAATTCAACAGTTCCATCAGTTGAATAATTATCTACAACTATAAGATGAAGATACTCAGGATTAATTAAGCGTTCTACTAAGCCATCTATTGTTTTTTTAGAAAATTCTTTTCGATTACATGTTAATAGAATAATACTTGTTTTAATTTTCATGTTTTTTTAGATTAATATTTAATTTAATATTTTATTACCTTTTTTAATATTTTCAATAGCGTCTAATGGTCTTAAATTCTCTAACGCCCAACACTTTTGAAACTCCTCATCTTCAACTGATTTATAATTGAAGCTACAGTCTGGTCTGATATGGTCAATATTCCATTTACCTTTACCATTACCATAGTTATTCCAATTCATCCAAAATTCAAATGAATGCTCAAGATGTTTTTTTAATTCATCTATTGTATATGGTAAAATATCAAGAGTTGATTTTCCTCTTTTATTTAATAATAAATTTTTAAGTCTACTGGAAATTAAACTAGAAATATTATATCTTAATCTAAAATGTATACTGCTTTTTCTTTTTTCTTTATTATATTCATTATGATAACCTAAGTTATTTTTATACCATCTTGTTCTTGATTTTTTTCTTACTTCTGGATTATTTTTAATATAACGATCTTTTATTACTTTATTCTCTAATGGATGATGTCTTACCCATTCTCTATTTTTTAAATCAATATTCTCTTTATTTAATTGATAATACTTTTTTCCATGTTGCTTTATTTTTTCACCATTATTATCTCTATATTTCTTATTTATAGTATTCTTACATACTTTACAAAAAGAAGTTAATAAATCTTTATGGCTCATATCTTTATAAAATTCATTTATTTCTTTTTCTTCTTTACATCTAGAACAAATCTTAATTTTCATATTATTTTTTATTATTAAGTTTTATATACCAAATTGTGCCATTTTTAACATGCTTAATATCATAATCACCAAGCATGTCATTCACAGCTTTCCTAACATAAAGATGGTCCCAATCATGACCAGAAATAATTTTATTAGCCATTGGTAACCATGCTTTTATATCTGCACACACATCATCATATTTATGGCTAGCATCAATAAAAACCATATCAGCACTTTCATTTTCATCAACAAAATAAGAAGCTGCGTTCAAACTATTATTTTTAAATACTTCTAAATTATTAAAATCACCAACATTTTTCATGAACTCTGTATAAACATCACATTCCTTTGCTAATTGATTTGTTGGATCTGGTTTATTACGACTTCCTAAGAAGTGGTCAATAGCATGAACGGTTCCACTACAGCCAGATAACAACGCATGAGTACTACGTCCTTTCCAGCTACCAACCTCAATAACACTATCCATCACACTTGCTGTTTCATGTAACCATATTTGATCTGCTGGTAACATCCACCCAGGAATATCATTTGGAATATATGAACTTATTTTATTAGCTACACCAATAGTATTATAGTCAGACTTAGTTGCATTAATTACTTCAAGACCAGCAATATCTCCAAGTAAATATCTCATTCCAGCTGGAAACACTCTCCAGTAATCAAACTTACCATGTTCTTCATATGAATTAGGACACAATATCCAAACAAGACCTTTTGATATTCTAGAAACTTCTTTCATCCACTTTTTCATGTCTTGGATATGCTCTAGAGTATTAGAAGATATAATAACATCAAAACTACCATCATCGAATGGATATTTGTATGGATCTACAGATACAACATCAACATTTCTTCCAGCATTGATATCTAAACCAATAAACTCCCAGTTTTCATTAACCGTTTGATCTCTTAATAAGATGCTACTATTCTCTAGCCTACTACCAATTTCCAATATTTTAAGTTTTTTATCTGATAATGGCTGTAGAAATTCATCTTTAAACTCCAGATAGTCTTTTAATGTATTTTTGTCCATATCAAAATTTATAATGATTAAGTCCTATTAGTTTATCTACATTGGCATCTCTGTCATTTTTCAGTGCTCTGTCTAGTTTTAAGAATTTATTTTCTGAATTTTGGTATGTTTCATCTTTATCAGCTCCTTTTGAGAAATGATAATGTTCTATTTTAATTGAATCATCATAGTGGTAAAGTTCTAGCTCTTTAGCAATTTCAGTAATTTCTCTATCACCTTTATAATGCTTATACCCAGGGTAATACATATTACCGTGCATAGCATCTATAAAATTCTTTGAACTCATGCCAACAGTAAATATCCTACCTTTCTGAATATTTTCATTGAATGGCATTAATCCAACGCCATCAACAAATTTATTCTTAAATATATCCAAGGCCCTACTTAACCAGCCATCTTCAATAAACTCTTGGTCGTCACTTAGTATAGTGAAATATTTAGTTTCACATGCGTAAGTAGCTAGATTAGCTTGAGCTCCAAAGTCACGATGGAAACTAGATAGAATACATTTTACATCAGCAGCTAAACAATAGTTATATGCCTCTTGATCATTACTGTCAGCAACAACTAGTATGTCGTTTTTTATATCCTTAGTTGTTCTTCTGACGCTTTCGACTATTCTCTTTAGTCCATCTGGTCTATTACATGTCAATATGATGTTAGTGACTTCTGCCTTTTCTCCTTTGTTATATTCATCACGCTTGTCTTGTTCAGCTTTGTCACAGCCATGGTTTATATTGATTGGCACATTAGTTAGTGGATCTATATCTGGATACGGTTTATGAAATCTTTCATCCTTTTTATTATCAGCAACAGTAAATGTATCAGTTCCATCTGGAAATCCCTTGTTCTCAAGCATAAACCCAGAATGGTCAGCATAAATATGAGTAGTAAAACCAAACTTTTTACGAATTATATTTTTATAATTCTCCCCAGTTACATTACTTTCCCATTTTCTAAGATTACCAAACTTATTTCCTTCTATTTTTCTTAAATCACTTCGTCTCATTAATCTAAAAACACTTGGGAAATTCTTGAATCCAGGAATGATGTCCTTACTTTCATCTATATCTGTTCTAGATGTCCTCTGAATTCTTTGACATAAACCACCATACTCTGATTCATTTTTTTCTAATAAATTTATCATCTGAGTAAGCCAACAATTATCTTGACCCAACATTGGTGGATATATATCGTCTTGTGTAGTTACTATAAAATCATTTGATGGACGATGCATTCTTTCTTTATTATTTTCCCATTCTTCAACAACATCAAATCCTTTTCCGAGCGCCTTGCATTGACCAACATTCTCTGGCATACAAACATAATCCCAAATTTTTCCATGTACTTTCATTTCTTTTAATAATCCTTGGCTACCATCAGTTGAGGCATTGTCAATAACTATTATACGAAAAGGAAAAAACGTTCTTGAGTTTATTAAAGTAATAGTTTTCTTTAATAATTCTTTTCGATTATAGGACGTTAATAATATTGTTACTGGTAAAACTTTTTGTTGTTCTTCAACCATATGTTTCATATAATTTTATTGCCTTTTTTAGTTATTGATTTAAAAAAACATTTCCTAGAACAATACTTGCCTCCACCTCTATTTATTATACATTGATAAACTCTAAATTCTTTTTTACAAATTCTACATTCAACTGTTTTCATATTTTTTCATAAAGTACTGGAGCTAACATTTTATTATAAATACCATCAAAGCTATGAGTCTTCCAAACTTTTCTAAATTGTTTGTCTGATTTGTTCTTATCTAAATTTCTTATTATTTGCCTAGCAAGTAAATTAAGATCATTATCAGTTTTATTTTTATAATGAATACTTTGAAGTGAAGTAAACGGATAGTCTAGCACTGATTCATCTCCAGCAAAATCAAACAATGATGGCAAGTCACTATTCAAAACTAATAAATTTTTAGTCATTGATGCTTCAAGAAGAACATTACTACATACCTCAGCTATCGTTGGAAATATAAATAGGTTAGAAATCTGCATCAACTGAGCTACTGTTTCATGTGGAACTTCACTAACAATATCTAGATCTTCATTTGCTAAAGTACTAGTAAATACAAAGTCTTCTTCGGTTAAGCCACACTCTTTGGCAAACTCTATTTTGCTAGAAATTTCATCAAGTCTCCTTCGACCATTAGCGTTACAAATAACTAAAGCAACATTTTTACCTAATTTCTTTAGTTCACCAAATACTCTAATAACTGAATTAAGACCTTTTGCATCCATTCGTGTAGTACATATTGGATATGTTTGAATTATATCTTTTTCCCATAGTTTCATATGGTTAGATATAGCTTTAGTTATATCATTCCATTTTAATAGTAATGATGGATCTTTCTCATTGAAGGTCACCCTGATCTTATCAATATTTACATTAATTCTATCAGCAAACATCCCAGCATCTGCATAATTCATGTACATATACCTTGCATTGTCCATTTTAAAATCAATAGGATGACCAACACCAGATCTAGCCCAATGAATCCAATTAGCTTTTATTCCACTTTCTTTTATTGCTTCACGATAAGTAATACAATCATCAATATAAAAATCATGTGTGATTGCCACATCAAATTTTCCATCTACTTCATTCTTTAAAACTTCAATAAACTTTTTCTTAGCTTCTTCATCTACTATATTTTTTTGTCTTCTAAACTTAGTTACTACTGGCATCATCTTACAACCAGCATCTAATCTACTACCTTCTTGAAGAAAAAAAACAACCTCATGACCATAGTGTTGCAACATCTTTATCTGATTCTTAATAGCCTTTCCAGGTGAATAACTATCTGGACAGCGATTAAAGTGAGTTATGATCGCTATTTTCAAAGGCGGTAATTTTTCAGATACAAGTTTTGGTTTCACTACAGGTACTGGTTGTTTTTTATTTATACCGAGTAATCTTATTGAATTGTCTAATGAAGGAATAATATCGTCTATAGGAAAGTTATCTTTAAACACAAAATGAGTTAAATCATTTTCACTTTTATTTGGGTAGCGCACAGTTGCAGTTATTAAGTAACTACCAGTTTTCTCTGCTTGTTGAATTATCCTAAAAACATCTTCCTTCATATTCATATTTTCTTATTTTATTAATCTACTATTTTCTAGCTTTTCTTGCTTTCATAGCTGTCACTACTGGTCCAGTATTTTTACCTACTAGTACACCAACCAATGTTAGTAATACTTCTGGTAAAACTGATAGTGATTGACCAAGTCCTTGTAACACACCTAGTGCAACAACAACTAAGCCAGTAATGGCTAATATGCCAACATCAATCTTTGTCATAAGTTTTTTTTTATTAAATTATTTATTACATTAGAAAACCAAGTGGTCTCCAGTCAACTTCGTATCCCTTAAGACTATCTAATTCAGTATATTCTCTTTCTAACCATCCAGCTTCTACTAATTGATTAAATGAATCCCATGCTCCTACCCAAAATAGTTTAGTTGGATTAGTTAATGAAGCAGCAAAAACTTCTGGTTTATCTTTTACTTTAAATGTTTTTATCATATCGTTTTGTGGGTTAATAGGACCTAGATTTTTCTGATCAGTCAGTGTCCATATGCCAAATGCATTATTAGCGAAATCATATTCATCATAGTAGAATCTACCACGTCCATCTTTTCCCCAATTTTTTCCCCATGAATTTAAGAAGTCAAACCATTTACCTCTATCAGGATCTAGACCAAAGGCAAGCAAATAAATTGCGTGGCCCCAGGTGCTAGATGTTGATGGTGGTCTAACATCCCATCTATTCCAACCAATATTATCTCCAGTAACACCAGTGACTCCACCCATGTTATTTTGAATTGCACTAGCAATTAAATCTGGACTAGAAGAGCCAATTGACTTGTATTCCTTAGATTGATAAATCTCCATTTCTTTTCTAATTTCATCATTGATAGTTTGTACTCTCATAAATGACTCTGATGGAGGATTACCGTTATCATATGATGGAATTGTAGTTTCTTTTGAAATACCTACATTTACTATTGCTTTAGCTCCTTCTCTTAAATACGCACCACCATTAGGTAGAAATATTTGTTCATAAACAGATTTAGCTGATAAATCAGTATTCTTTTTCTCATCAGCAATATTGAGAGATTCAGCATACTTTGAAAACGCTTGACCGACGCAAGAAGCAGAACCATCTTGATGCTCTACTTTTAATTTTACACCAAGTTCCTTCTCTACGTCAAATCCTTTTTCCCAATCAATCTGAGGTGCACCAAATGGTACCTCATATTTATAGTCTCTGTTATCGGGACGATCTGGAAAGGCTCCTGGATTAAAATTTTCAGGTAATTCTGACATATTATTCGATTTCTAATTTAGTTAATATTTTAGCAATATTAATATTAATTGAGTTAATATTGCTAGTATTTCCTTTTTGATTTTTTTTGAGGTCTGTAAGACCTAAATTAATATGGTATAAGTGATTATTAAGAATAGTATCTACATCCTTTTGTAATAGTCCTAGTTCCTTATCCATCTCAATATCTGGTTTTGTTATAAAGAAAGTAACACTAAGGATAACACCTATAAGTGATACTATGGCTAGACCAAGTGTAATTTCATTGTATAATCTTTTTCTAAACTTACTGTCATTATTATTGTTATTTTCTTCTGCCATAATATTTACCCAACTAGGGCGAGGTTTCCCTCGCCCATTTATATTATCCTATTAATGAAGTTGAACTTGAAGTACTTGAACTTGTTGAACTACTTGAACTTGAAGTAGAACTTGAAGTAGAACTTGAAGTTGAACTAGAAGTACTTGAACTTGTTGAACTACTTGAACTTGAAGTAGAACTTGAAGTAGAACTTGAAGTAGAACTTGAAGTTGAACTTGAAGTAGAACTACTTGAACTTGAAGTAGAACTTGAAGTAGAACTTGAAGTTGAACTAGAAGTTGAACTAGAAGTTGAACTAGAAGTAGAACTTGAGGTTGAGCTTGAAGTTGAACTTGAGGTTGAACTTGAAGTAGAACTACTTGAACTTGAAGTAGAACTTGAAGTAGAACTTGAAGTAGAACTACTAGAACTAGAAGTTGAACTAGAAGTAGAACTTGAGGTTGAACTTGAAGTTGAACTGGAGGTTGAACTTGAAGTAGAACTTGAAGTACTTGAACTTGTTGTAGATGAAGATGAATACCATCCTTCTTTAGTTGCATGAACAACTTTTCTAATAGCAGATAGTTCTAGATAATTAATATCCATTGCACTATCGTCACCATTAGAGAAGTAAAGTGGCATTAATACTTGTTTTGGTCTTGCAACTGTTTCATGAGTGGCAACTCTAACTTTATTTGTACCATTCCCAATCCAAAATTCTATGCTATCAATTTGCCATCGAATCTCAAATGATGTGGGTGAGTTGGTCCAATCAGAATCCCAGGCAATAGTAGATTGCTCAGGAACACCAGTTAGGTCACCATAACTTCTCACATAAAGACTGGAACCACTAATGAAGAAATACACAGCATTTCGATTCCCGTAAGCTTTGGAATATAAACCCCAAATCTTGGAATCTCCAGCTGTCGGAGCTGCGGGGATGGTCATCTTAAAATCATAAGTTCCCATCATGAACAACGCAGTAGTATTTGTACTAGTGCTTCTAATCCTAATTTTCCCGTTAATACCTACTAGGCTTCCACCAGAATACTTTCTCCAGTAATCCTCGCGAAGACCGAATACATACGGGTCATAGAAGAAGTGGTAATATTCATCCACCAATCTGACTTGTGACATATTATTTAATTATTACTTTTTATTAGATTTTGTCTTAATATCTTTTTTCTCATCTTTTACTTCTGATTTTTTTTCTTCTGCTGTATCTATTACTTTTTCTGCTGCTTTTATCTTCAATGCTTCGTCAATCATTTTTTCAGCAAGAGCTGGAGCTAATTTCATAGCTGTATCTTGAACTAATTTATCAAATGCAGCTTTATTCTCAGCAGGAGATAATGCTTTTACTTTAGGATTCATGTTTTTACCAACGACACCGCCTTCAAGAGGTATCATGTCATGTTCTGGTTCAGAAGATTTTCTTGTTAAAGCATAAGGATCTTTTTCTTGTTCTTCAACTTTAACAAAATCAGCTCCAAATCCTGAATGTTTTAGCATCAATTCTACTTCTTCTGGATTTTCTACTGTAGCCATTCCATCCTTAAATAAGACGTAAAGACCAGGGATCGAAGCTAAACCAATTTGTTGGTTACCTGGAGTACCCTGTTTAAGAACAACTCGATAATGGTTGTTTTTTGATATGAACTTCATATGTGTTTTTCCTTCATTTATTTAATTAGTATCCCAAAGAGGGGAACTTTCGTTCCCCTTTGGTATTTTATTCTCTATCGTAAGAGACTTCTAAATCTTCGTCAGATAATGCACCAGCAGTAGTTACCCTAACTATTAAGTCATTGCCAAAGCCAGAAGAAATCCATCCTTCGCCTGAAGCAAAATTAATAGCAGTTGAACTAGTAGTAACAGACAACGCTTGATAAATCTGAGTTTCAGATTGATTAACTGGATCATATTCCCATATTTGAACTTTATTTACTGCAGCAGTAAGATCAGCGTAATAAGTAAAACCTTTAAGGTGAACTCTATGAGCACCTTTTGGTTTAGTCATATCACCAGATCTGTCATAAGCACATCTATAAGAGATATGAAGTGCAACGCTAGTATCAACTGGAAGATTGTAATAACCAGCAGAAGTAACTGATTTTGTACCAGCAACTAATGGACTAGCTGTTGTTACATCTGATCGTAGAACATCTAAAAGTTGACAGCTCCAGTCATCAGAATTGTTAATATAATCAGCAACTTCACCCATTGAATCATAAGTAGCAAAAGTACAAGTTACAGCAGTACCAGTACTTGGTGTTAACACAATGTTAGTAGCAGTGGTGACAACTACTGAAGTAACAGAGTATTTACCAATATATCTAATTCTCAAGGCAACAGAACCATCAGCAACGATACGTTCAGTCATTCCACTTCG
>Ga0307928_10000834_pt1 | contig 23204 bp, 23 predicted proteins | sample AceLakmetagen232_FD_201815 | JGI IMG/M metagenome (GOLD analysis project Ga0307928, IMG submission 201815) | Saline water microbial communities from Ace Lake, Antarctica - #232 | ecosystem: Environmental > Aquatic > Non-marine Saline and Alkaline > Saline | place: Antarctica: Ace Lake... | reverse complement strand
TCAAAGACAAGATAAAGATATTTTTTATTTTATTAATTTTAAGTACCAGGGTGTGCCAAAAACATCTAATATTCAAACAATTCGTATATTGCCAGAAGGTCCGCCTCAAAAAAATGAACAAACCATGAAAGTACAAAATGTTTCAACAAATAATAAAATTGTTGTACTGGATACAGATGAAATCATTAACCTTAATTTAGAAGACCAATATCCTATTTTAAACTCAGTATCTTTAGATAACAAGCTTAAACAAATACCAACACAAACCAAAGATTCTTTGGATGAAGATACTGCTGCTAAAGATATGTCTGATAAAATTGTTTTTATGGGAGAGTTTCCAACCGAAATTGAAAAAACTAGTTACAACCGATATGGCATTAATACTCAAGTAAATGATATTTTAGAAAACAAACTAACACAACTTTCAACTACAAAACGAACTGCATTTGAAATTAATAAAATTCATACTCTTATTACTCGATATAAACAACTTAGACAAAAAGTTTCTGTGTTTGATTTATATGGAACTATTTATGACATAGTACAAAAATCCCCTCTTTATAAACCACTGCTTGATTATTTAATTAAATATCAAAACACCTTACCATGGATGTATCCAGTGTCTACTAACATTACTAAAAAATTTACGGACCCCCAAAACACAGACGATGAACTTGAAGATGATTATCAGACAGAAATTAACATAAATAATTATTTACAAAATATTGAAATTTTACAAAAACAGCCCCATCAAAACTTGCAAGAGCTAAACTTATTTTTTACACCATTTGAAAATACCAACCAAGATCATCTCATTAATAACACACTTAGTTCTCTTACTGTGCAAAATAATAATGGCAGTGGAACTGATATATTTTGTTCATCTGTGCGAAAGTTCATCCTTGGACAAATTATGATTACTAAAGAAAAAAACTCAAAGGTTATTAATTATACCAATATTATGGACAATGATTCCATTGCAACCCATTCTTTAGTTACACTGCCAATTAGCGCCGTAAATTATTCTCGAATTTCTCTACCAGGAACATCTATATTAACTAAAGCAACTCTTGGTCAAAATATGGAACATTGGAATTATCTTTTAACCTTTTTAAATAAAAAAACACAAGACAAAAACATAAACCAAATTAATTCCACAATTAATTCCACAATTAACACCCAACTACCCAATACACAAACACAACCATCCAAGTATGTTTACAACGTAAATAATTTATTCGAAACTAAAGCCCTCTACTACAAATCAGATGAAATTCAAAATAAAGAAACCAATTGGGACCAATACTTGGAATCAGTAATTCCGTCCAACAAGGTTATTTTAAAAAATTTGTCCAACAATAAACAAAATGCACAAATCTTAAATATACCATACAAGTTGTCAATGATGGACATGGTACAAACCTTGGAACCATTTATGATTTACCCTGATAATGTTAATTATACTTTTATGTATTACAAAAATTCAAAATTAAAAAATAATACAGTTCAAAATGTTGTTGAAAATCAAATTCATCAGTACATGTATCTTGTACAAAAAGGTCAAAAATATTTTAATGATTACCAAATCCTTTTACAAAGTGTCAGTAAAAATATAAATAACAAACATTTTATAGCGGGTATTCGTGCAATTGAAAAATATAGTAAAAACTTAAAAACTGATTATTATGTGAATGAAAGTTTAAAAATGGTCAATCAAAACAAATATTTACTTTTTTCCGAAAACGTCAAACATATTATGCTTGATATGAACAATAAAATACTGCTGAAATCTGAAACCGTGCGTCTTAACCAGTTAAAAAAAGAAAATCCATGTACCATAAAACATTTTTCGTCTGTGAAAGAAATGAACCAAAATACTGATGGTGGAGTAAAACCAAAACCAAAACCAAAACCAAAAGATAAAGATAAAGATAAAGATAATAACCCTAGTAATGCAGCCCAAGTTATTGACTCTAATTTACTGGTTGAAAACTTAGATTTACTAAATAAAAATGCCAAAGATAATAACCCAATAATTGCCAATCCAGTTGATATTGACCAAATCAATGATGAAATTTCCAATTTTTATACTTTAAAATCCGCTAATGCATCCAAATGCACCAAGTGTAATCAAAACGTTGGAATGATTTTTACAGTGACTAACGACCTAAAAAAGAATACCAGAACATTTCGAATTCAATGTGGTAATAAAGAAAACAAAGGTAAAGCATCATCTTGTTCCGATACGGTTATCAAAACGGATTACATGTACTATACAGAAAGCATGATGGCCGAGTTGCGTCTAAACATTAAAACCATACAAACCAATATTATAATCTTAAAAAATAATGCCCTATTTGGATATGAAACTGCAGACCAAGTTCATGCCTTGTTTGTGCCTTTAAAGAGCAAACTACTTCAGTACATGAGTCAATACATTAATATATTAGAATATATCATGTTCAATTGTGGTGACAGTTCAAATGCCGAAATTGAAAATATTCGCAAAGACTTAAATAAATATGTTTCCCTTTTAGATAAAGAAACTCAGTCAGACCGAATTATTTCCAACTATGTTGAACATATTCATCCTTTAGCTGAAAAAATACGTAAGCAATCATATCGTATTAATTATTTAGATAAAATAGTCGGATCATTTGAACAAACGTCTTATCACCTAATTCAACAGCCATGTTCTAGAAACATTTACGAATATAACATTAATCCAAGTCCCAACCAAATGTCGTTTGTTCACAAACCTAAAAAACTAAACGAAATTACTAATGAAAACACAGACAAAAAAAAAACTAATAAAAATAAAACCATTAAAAATAAAACCGATAAAAATAAAACCGATAAAAATAAAACTGATAAAAATAAAACCATTAAAAAACCAAGGATTTTAAAGAAAAATAATTAAAAAACAAACTGCAAAACAACTCAATAATGAAAACATAAAAAAATCAAAAAAATGAAATAAATATATACTAAAATATAAGATAACCAAAAACATGAATGTTGAGTTACCAATGTGTTTATTGAATTGGATAAATCCAAAAAAAATAGATTGGAATGGCTTGGTTGTTAATATTTCAGAAGGTGCTATGCAGTTGCTAGAAAAAAATCCAGATAAAATTGATTGGTTGTGTTTTATGTTTTTGTCTAAAAATCCGTCAGAAGGTGCTATGCGGTTGCTAGAAAAATATCCAGATAAAATAAATTGGCGTATCTTGTCTGGAAATCCGTCAGCTATACAGTTGCTAGAAAAATATCCAGATAAAATAAATTGGGATCACTTGTCTTTAAATACGTCAGAACGTGTTATGCAGTTGCTAGAAAAAAATCAAGATAAAATAAATTGGAATTTGTTGTCTAATAATAGGTTTGCTATGCAGTTGCTAGAAAAAAATCTAGATAAAATAAATTGGGTTCAGTTGTGTGAAAATACATCAGAACGTGCTATACGGTTGCTAAAAAAAAATCCAGATAAAATCAATTGGATTGCTTTGTCTGGCAATACGTCAAAACATGCTATGCAGTTGCTAGAAAAAAATCAAGATAAAATATGTTGGACTAATTTGTCTTTAAATACGTCAGAAGGTGCTATGCAGTTGCTAGAAAAGAATCAAGATAAAATAGATTGGAAGTGCTTGTCTTACAATGAGTCTGATGGTGCTATGCAGTTGTTAGAAAATAATCAAAATAAAATACATTGGTGGAATTTGTCTAGAAATAAGTCAGAAGGTGCTATGCGGTTGCTAGATAAGAATCCATATAATATATGTTGGTATCAATTGGCTAAGATTCCGTCAGCTATACAGTTACTAGAAAATAATCCAGATAAAATAGATTGGAATGGATTGTCTTATAACCCACGTATATTTACATATGATTATAAAAAAATGAAACAGAACTGTTTGTTATTTAAAGAAGATTTAATAAAAAATAGGTTTCACCCTTGCAATATATCAAAGTTTAAAGATTGGGGAGTTAATGGATTTGAGTCTAACTAGTAATTTATTTTTTTATATAAGTTGTCTCAAAATCCCCATATATTCAAGTATGAACATTTAGCCACCAGCTTTGGTTCTAAATGACAACTGTTTGGCAGATGCTAAAATTTCTTCTGGATAATTCATGTCTTTTAGTACTTTTAATCCCCCTTTAACAACCGAAATGCCTTTTTCCATTTTAAACGTATATTGAAATATGAAATCGTCTGCAGATTCTTTGACACCCATGTGCATATTCACAATATTTGTATTTGAGTCCAAGTTTTTACACAATTTTGTATAGTGAGTTGTTAGCATACACGAAACGTTATTTTTTTGTGTCAAGTATTTCATAAAAGCACTAGCCGACTCGACTGCTTCGTCTGGATTTGTACCAGAATACAGTTCGTCAAAAATACATAAATGAGTTTCTGTTGTTTCTTTTTCTAAATTTATTTTATCCAAAATAGTTTTACATCGCCTGGCTTCTGCTTGAAATAAACTGTCACGTCCCGACGTATCTGGAATATTTAAATAGCAATGAAATTGCGAATATGGAGTAACCATTGCTTTATCAAAACAACCAGCACCAACTTGTTGGCACAACAACATATTAATTAGCACGCTTTTTAACATAGTCGTTTTTCCACCTCCATTCGGAGCAGTAATGATGATGTTTTTAGACAGAGAACAATCATTCTTAATTGTTTTACTACTTTCTATAAACTTGGGATAATACATCCGTTTAAATTTTGTTTTGTGTTTATTTTTTTGTTCTTTTTTAAGTTTGTTAGTTTCATCTTTATTATTTTGATTTTCTTTAGTAGATTTAGAATAACTTGCAAATTTCATTTGCCCTGCATTAACTTTAGCACAAAGGCCATCAAGTACATCTAAAAATCCATGAAACCCAAATGAATAGGATACAATATTTTCAGTGTGTTCACTCATGTATATATTATAAAACTTGCTTAGTACGGTTCCAAACTGTTTAAAAACACCAAAAGAAAATGAAAAGACAGACACCTCATCCAAGTCAAGTTTCCACAAATGTAATTGATTAATTTTATCATCAAAATCTTCTTTAAAATTTGTTAAACTAACAAATGGTTTAATTCGGTCAGAAAATGCTCGCATTTTTAAAAGTGTATGTTTTACATAATTTTTAATGATATCTAACTGAGCATGAATATCTCGCATGTTCATGTAAAACCGAATGCAAGACAGCACATTTTGATAAATAGTAAATAGATAAAAACTTCCTGAAATAAGTGAATATGCCTTTTGTCCTGCGTCTAATTCCGAAAACTGAGTAAATATTTTACAGATGGGGTTTGATTGCATGAGTCCTTTAAGAATATTACCGTATTCAGACAAAGTAATAGGAATCTGTTTTATTTTAAGAATGAAAAAAGGAATAAAAAGCACAAGAAGAGGAGAGCATAAAGAAATAATTGGAGACGCAATGTTGTATACGCTCATCAACTGCATAAATGCAGAGTTTGTGTTCAATGCCTTGGCAAAATCCCACTGAATATACGAGTATTTTTCACAAAACGAGGTTTCCCCCTTAATACTCTTCCATGTTTCCAACATGGAATTCATAGATGCATTTGCATCTGGGTTTAAATCTTGGATTGGATGTGTTTTAACCAAAGTTTGAAAATCTTTCAAATAAGCCGTATCAGTAGTATAATGACTTGCTAATTGAACCATACTTTCACGACCTAGCTCGTTAGATGGTGAAAAAACACATTCGTAAATTGGTTGGTCAACATTACTATTTGTTTGTTTTTTAATATTTTGTTCAGTTTTATTTTGAATTAACGGCTTTGTTAGTTTATCATCATTATCTATGATTTTATCATTGTCTTTTTCTTCTAATCCTAAAATTAAAGATGTTAATTCCAAGTCTTGGATTATGGACTCGTCAAGCACTCGTACACTTTTATTGTACATTATGGGTTGTTTAAATGCAGTACCTTTATTCGTCATTTTATATGGTTAATTATTTAAAAAATAGACAAAATACTAAATTAATTTATAATTTAAGTAATTTTTGCAAAAACATGGTTCCAAGATTTTTTAGATATTTGTTTAAGAAACTCAAAAAAAACTTTTCTCAGATTTGGATTTGAAAACCAAGGCCAGCTTATACCCTCTACTTTGATAAAAATACAGTTGATAATGGTAGTTACAATTTTATACATGAGACAGTATTGTAGTTGTGTTTTGAGTTATATTAATTATATATTTTATAAATATTTTTAGACACTAATATAGAAATAATCCACGTTTAGACACTAATGTAGATAATTATATAAGACACGAATACATTTGCAATGTAAATAATATTTATTTTATTGTGTGTTATAATTTAGATTATCATTGCAAACTGAGTTCTGAATCTGAGTCCCAAGATTTTTCAGGTTTTTGTTTAAGAAACTTAAAAACTTTTCTCAGATTTGGATTTAAAAACCAAGGCCAGCTTATACCCTCTATTTTGCTAATACTACAGTTGATAATGGTAGTTACTAACTTATACATGAGATCGTATTGTAGTTGTATTTTGAGTTATATTAATTATATATATTATAAATATTTTTAGACACTAATATAGAAATAATCCACGTTTAGACACTAATATATATAATATTTTTTATATATAAGAAACTTTAAAAATGGTTGCTACTGATAGAATCTGTCCTATTTGTCATAAATTTTTTTCTTCTAATTCTAATTTTACAATTCATGTAAACCGTAAAAAACCGTGCGTTGACCCTAAATTAGAAGAGGGTGTAGTATTACGTCCCAAAAAATTTAAATGTAGTCGATGTGAACTTTTATTTGAAAATTCTCAAAAGTTAAATTTACATATGAACCGACTAAATCCGTGCAAAATTAAGCAAATAGACCAACAGGATTTGGTTGAAAAATTACAACTTGAAAATGAAAAATTACAGTTGCAAGTAAAACAATTAGAGCAAAAACAATTATACCAAACAAATAATACATTAAGCAATCACAATAGTAACAACACGACCAACAATATAACAAATAATATACACATACATGCATATGGAAATGAAAACTTGTCTCATATAACAGACGACATGTATAAGGAATGCTTTAGCAATCCGCATAAATCAGTTGAAAGATTATTTAATATGATACATTTTTCAAAAAAGCAACCATCCAATCATAATTTATACATTAGCAATGTAGATACTGGTCACATAACTATTTTAAAAAACCATCGTTGGGAAAAAAACAGCCAAGTTGTAGTTTTTGAAACTAAATATTATAATATGAAAGAAATATTAATAACAGCGTTTGATATAATGAGAACATCTGTTCCGAAAACAATAACATCCAAACTGGAAAAGTATTTTAGTCCGTTTGTGGATAATTATATTGAAGAAGACTTTGAAAACCAAATCAAACAAGCATCTTGCGATGTTATGAAGTATATGGCATATAACAATCGTCAAATACCAATGAAAATGCAAAAGCAAATGGAAAACACATGAAAAAATAACTAAACTAATATTTATTATTACATTCAATCTATTTCTTTTGCTAATATTTTACTTAAATTGTGCTTGTCTTTGCCTTCAAAAGGCAACATTGCATGTTGTTTGTTGTCTAACTTATTAAGAGCCATACATAACGATTGTTGATACATTTCCTTTATTTTGTTTTCCACTATATTACTTTGTAAACATTCATCACATAAGTACATGGTTGTAGTACTTTTGCAGTTGAATGTTTGGAACAACACGTCGACTTGAGCTACGTGTGGGTCGGTTACTTTCCAGTGATGCGCTTGACTGTGATTACAATAGTTTTTTACTATGTTTATTTTGTGATTAAACTTATCGTCCTTATCCCCAGAATGTGTGGTAGAATTATCTTCGTCCTCCGCCCTCTGTGTGCACTTCTTGTCCTTGTCATTCTTGCCCTTAATTTTTGACACGAGAGCTGCGCTTTGAATCCTGTCTAGTTCGTGGTCATGAATATCATTACATTCGTGTACAGATTCATTTAACGATTCGCTGGCAAAGCGTTTAAATATGTTTAACGAGTCAAATAAAAACGCTTTGACATTAATATACGATGTCCAGTATGGCTTAACAATACCAAAATAATATTCGTCTCCTATATCCTCCTCTGTATATTTTGTGTCGGTAACTTCATTTAGCGAATATTGTAAACATAATTGTCTTAACTCTTTAATAATATATTTATCATTTTTTTTTGATTTTTTCCACGTAATAACTCCATTAATGAATATTTGAACAGAATCCATTTTGTGATTTACTTTATATTTATTTAAAAGGTAAATAAATATTTCATTTTTTATTTTATACATGTTTTTTTAACTATGCCAGCAAATTGAGCAACTCGTTTTTCTTTAGCTTTGATGGGTCATCACACACACCTTTTTCTATAACCATAGCTCTTAAAGCTACAACAGTCATTTTTTTAATTTCGCTGAATGCTTTAGTCTCTAGCATTAAATCATCCTCATTTGCATCGACGGTTATCTCAACAATATTTGGTTCATCAACCACAGTTGATTCATCAACAATATCAATAAGCTCAACTACTACTGGCTCTTCCACGTCAAGCTCGACAACATCTCCTTGAAGATATTGAACATTTTTGTCAATAGATACATTTGAATGAGAGTCAGAGTCAGAGTCAGAGTCAGAGTTAGAGTCAGTTTCGTACTCTGATTCTGAGTTATCTCCATTTTCAGACACGGTAATTTTGTTAAACTCTGAACTCAATTTAGTTTCGGGAGGTATTTCACTAGCACTAGAACTAGCACCTCCAGATGCATAATGCATGAGTTGCGATTTTATAATTTGTGTATCGCCCATAATTTCCTTAATAACATTTACCATTGAAGACATTTTGTGGTCTTGCTCGGCCATGCGAGTATTAATGTAAAGATAAATTGCTCCAAGTAAAACAATAAGAACTGTAATACTTAACAAAATATAAGAACTAAAAAAAGAAGCAAAGAAATCAGGAAACATTTTAATTACCTTAAAATATATTAACATAATTTTTTGTTATAAAAAACGCAATTATTAATTGCTTTGTTAGTTTTAATTTTTTGTTTGGTTGTATTAAAGTACTGCGTTTAAACTTTTCTATGTTAAATTAAAAAGGTGTTCCAAATCCGCTACCACCTCCACTATTGGCCGCCATGGGTTCAAATGGTTCCATACTAGGTTCAGCAGCATTAACCATGGGTGTTGCTTGTTGCTGGTACATGTTGTTAAAATCATTACCTTGTGATGAAGGCAAGGCACCAATTGAGGTTGACCCAGGAAACTGGGACTGGGGCTGTTGAACTGGCTGAGAACTTTGCTGTTGCTGAGCACCTGCACTTTTATTTTTTTTTTTTTTTTTTGCAGTTGCATCTGATCCAGCCCACAAATCGCCTACACGGTCGGCTAAAATGCTGACCTTTTCGCCTAAACGCGTCTGCAAACTAAGTGTAATAACAAGCATTGAAAGTATAACATTTGTAACAGATAATGGTTCGTATTTTTTTTCGCTATAAGTTGGAACAAATGTGATGAGACGATCAATGAAAAATACGCCTAAAAACATGATTATAATTTGGAGGACTACCTCCACAACAATTTCAACAGTTCCTTTGTCATCATCCACCTCAGGAATAAATCGCTGAATACTCTTGTTTAAAATAACAACAGGAATAACCGCAAGAATAGCGTATTGAACAATGTTTAACATTTCTTCTTTTGCATTAGCGTTGAAATTAAAAACGTGGCCTACAAACCCACTTTTATCAGAAGAATCTAAAATATCATTCATTTATCTTAAGCAGAGATTTAATTTTTATTCAACTTAAGTAAAAACAGTATTAATGTAAAAAGTATTTGTGTAAAAAATAGTATAAAAACAACATTTTATAATATTAAAATTATTATAATATTGTAATATTATAATGTCGTCTAGTATATCTGCAACCACTATAAAAGTTGGAAATGCTTTGATTACTGCAGTTAATACAGCAATTAACTTACCTCCAAACTCGGAAGTTAATGGTGTCCCAATTCAAGGAATTATGTCTACTATCACTGAAAATTCAGCAGGTGGGTCATTAGCATTATATTTAAATACTACTGGTGATTATAACACTGCAATTGGTGCGAATGCTGGTAAAATTAGTAATGGTGACAATAATACTTATTTTGGTGCATCCGCAGGAGTTACTGGAACTGGTAATAGAAACACATTGGTCGGAGTATTGGCTGGGGCAACTGGAAATGGTAGTGACAACACTGCGGTTGGATACCAATCCCTTTTGAATAATAAGTCATCCAATTCAACTGCATTGGGAGCATATGCACTGACTAATAATACCAATGCTAGTAACACAGCGGTTGGGTATAAATCACTTTTTGCTAATACTATATCAGTGGGCAATTCTGCATTTGGAATCAATACACTAACAAATAACTATTCAACTGATGGTAATGCATCCGCTAATAATTCGGCATTTGGATCAAATTCACTAAATTATAATACAACTGGTTGTTGTAATTCAGCATTTGGAGCAGATACACTATCTAAGAATAATAGTAAAAGTCATAGTTCAGCATTTGGAGCATATGCACTAAGCAAATCAACTGGAGAAGGAAATTCCGCATTTGGATCAAATTCTCTAGTAAACTGTACTACTGGAAAGTATAATATTAGTATTGGTCAGAACTGTATGAATTCATTAATAACTACACACAATAATGTTGGAATAGGAACTGGAGCAATGTTTTGGAATTCAGGTTCAGAGAATACTGCAATTGGTCATAATGCATCTCAGTCACTAAATAGCCATCGTATTCAAAATTATACAACTGCATTAGGTTTTTATGCATCACGCTTGAATAGCGTTGATTGTACAACAAGCATTGGATACAAGGTACTCAGTGAAAACACCGGGTCTAACAACACAGGAGTCGGATATAATGCAAGTGCTGTTAATCGAACAGGTTCAAACATAACTGCAGTTGGTCACATGGCGTTAACTAACAATACAACTGGCGAGAGCAATACTGTTGTAGGAGCATATGCACTGACTACTAATACTACTGGTGGGTTTAATACATCTGTTGGTACTAATGCTGGACAAATTAGTAATGGTGACAATAATACTTATCTCGGTGCATCCGCAGGAGTTACTGGAACTGGTAATAGAAACACATTGGTTGGTGTATTGGCTGGTGCAACAGGAAATGGAAGTGACAACACTGCAGTTGGATATCAGTCATTGGTTGTTTGCAATAATTCTAACAATGCATGTTTTGGTGCGTATTCTGGAAATACTATCACAAATGGTACTGAAAATATTTGTGTTGGGTACAATGCGGGTGGAGGCATTGTTTCTGGATCAAATAATATTACAATTGGCTACAACTCTACAGTTACAACCGACGTTGACAATCAGGCAGTTATTGGAAACGGCAGTATTGCATCATTTGTACCTGGTAAAAATGGTGCGTATTGCGGAAATGGAACTAATAACTGGGTATATGGCGGAACATTTGAAACTGGGGCAGATACAGTTGGCTCAATTACAATTGCTGATACAACAGCTATTTTTGAACTAACTGGAACTGCTGGAGCTGGTTCTTTTATATTAACTGCTCCAACTGGATTTACTGGTAGAACATTAATTGTAAGAAATAGCAGTACAACTGCAACTACATCTGGATTAATTACAGCCACGAGTTCTACAACTACATTTATATACAATGGAACTGCGTGGGTTTAAATTAAACACAAATAATTTATTTTAAATTATTCGTGTACAAACTAACATATTACTAAATCTTTAAAATTTGTTTATATTTGTCTCGCAACAATTTAACATCCAATTCTCTTTCTAAAGGGTTCATCGTATACATGGTTTCTAAAAGTTGAGATAATTGTGTAAAAAACGTACTGCTAACCAGGTTCTTTTTGTAAAACGCCATCAACACATATTTTAGCGTAAACCCAAGCCCGTAAACATCAATGGCATCCGCCGTCATTTCAATAAAGATTTTGTTCACAGATTGACCTTCGCCGTTTTTTTTAAAATCAGACGATATTGCAGTTGCAACGATTTTGTCAAGTCCGGTAAAAAAAGATGCAACGTCTTTACTGGCATACTTATTATACTGGGCAATACTGGTTTTATTACCTTTTTTATACAAAGTGAAGTCAAAAATGTAGGAAACATTATCTGGATGTCCAATGGATAGCCCAATATCTATTGCTCCCCTTTTTGTCTTGGTGTGTTTTACTATAACAGATTGAAATTGCTTAGCAAACTGCTTTTTAGACGTTAACGACAGCATAGCATACTCATTTAGCACATTAGGAAGTACAAATCCATTTTCAAACGGATAAGACCAGTGAATTCCAGCATTCGGGTTTTCGTTGTTGGACGACTCACTAATAAACTCTGACCGTTTTTTCATCATTCCAAAGTCAATATATTTCATTGACATTGTTGCTTTGTCAAACAGAATATTGTGCGGTTTTAAGTCATAGTGAATTATGTTATTATTACGAAACATTACTAAACCATCAAACAAGTTTAATACACACTTTTCCCAAAACTCATCAATTTTGTTAAGGTCAGTAAACTTATCCAAGTGAGTTTTAACAAAATCCTTGAGATTTACCCCCCCATATGGAAATGTTAAGACACTAAATTGTTTCTTGTCACTTTGTGTTTCATATAAATTATCCGTTTCATTTAGTACGCACTGTTTTAGGTCTGCTACAATAGATTTGTTATTGTAATCAGGTTGGCAAATAGTCGGTATACCAAGGTGAAACTTGTTTGTTGGGTCGGCTTGGTGAATAATTTTAAATTCTTTAAGTTCTTTATTCGCTTCATTTGTATACATAAACTTGGACACGAGATTTTGTGTTGAACCATTAGGCAACCGTATTGAACGTTTTTTGCATGGGATATAAGGTTTGTACACACATCCATATGCCCCTTGGCCAATAATTTGTGAGTTTTTTTTAGTTTTATGTTTGTTTGCATTTATACTATAACCTTTACCTAAACCTCTGCCAACAACCCTCTTTTTTGTTTTTGGTTTATATGTCATTATTTATTAAATCTATATAATGCCAATATTTTATTCCAAAGATTGTTTCATGTACATTTGAAGCTCATCTTTCATGCTAATATTTTCATTGCTATTTGGTGTAATATTAATATCAAAGTCTGATATTGGTGTTGTGTGTTCATTTATTGTTTCATCTGATAAGCTTATTTTTTCATTTGGATAAATCTTGTATTCTGATTTTTGTCTTTCATGGAAAGTATTTAAAATTGATTGATATGTTTTTGATGGTTGGTAATTTTTTACTTTTGTTGTGGTAAATATATTAGTTAAATACAAAAACAATTTATGAAAGATATAAATAATAATAAAGGATAAAATACTTATTTGAAGAATCAAAACTAACATATTAGTTTAATAAGGTTATTAACTATCAATAAATTAATACTGTAAAAGAAACGGAATAATAAATCTATAAATTTGCAATAATAAAATAACAAATTATAATAAGCAACATTAAAATATGTTTAAAAAAATCGCAAGCAATAATACAGTATTAGTTGCCATTGTGCTCTTTATGATTTTATATGTTTCTTTTGCTCAAATTATTAAACCAAGTTTTATGTACAATGACAGCGGAACTATTAAAGAGTTTGGAATCGGGTATAAAAATAAAACCATTGTTCCTATGTGGCTATTTTCTCTTGTATTAGGTATTTTTTCCTATTTGTTTGTTTTATACTACCTTATGAATAGTCATTTTTTATAATATTTCTAATTTCCATTTTACTTTGGTATATAATGACTTTATTAATTATTTTTTAATTATGATAAAATAAACAATATGCACCATGTGCAATAGTGTTTTTTATTTGGCTTTGATTTATATGTGTTACATTTCGGTCGTTAAACAAATACCACTCGCCACTAATTGCGTGATTTAGACACGCAGTATAGTGCCCACCTGCGGTTCCGCCCATGTGCTGACACACCCCATAAAGTTCATATTTTTTATAATTTAATGATTGTTGGTAAGCATATGGCGACATGTCCAAAAGCATTGGGAAATCAATATTTGCATTGTTTTTCTGGTTTGAATTGCTGAATCGTTTTAATGTAATTACCAAGACTTTAGGAAAAGACCAAAATTTAATGCAACGCTTTACTGTTTCTGTTTTCATAGTTATTTCGTTCATATATCCATCAATTATTTCACCTTTGCAATAATTGTTAATACACTCTTTTAATGTGTTTGTTTTGTTATTTTGTATTGATAAATTAAGTTCAAGGTACGGGTCCGTTTTAAAACTTAAAGTTTGGTTTGATGTTGTTGATACAATTTCCGAGACATACATGCCAAAAAATAAATTAAATAATCCTGAGTAATCGTTTGAGTACATTTTTTTTATAGTTTCATAGCACTGAATTGCTATTTTATCTGTAGTTGTAGTTGGTGTTCCACGTACTGTCATGGTAACTTTGCGAGACAATGCTGTATGAAACACATCAATGAGAACACCAAAAAACTCAGATGCATCATGTTGCTTAAACCCTTTAAAAATAGTATTTTTATTTTTACTTATGCTTTGCTGAAATGCTATATGAAATTTAGCAGGAGATACAGATTTATTTGTTTTAGACTCTGACCAAAGTTCACTTTGTAATTGAGTCCATTGCACTAAAATAGGTTTGTTTGTATTACTGCTGGAAATTATGTTATTAAAATCAGGGGTGTGTGAAAGTATCTGTAGACATGTATTCATAAAACAAGTATTGCCTAAATTATCTAGACCTATTTTGCCACATTCTTGATTCATTAATAATTTATTGTATAATACCACTTATTTCTATATATTTTTTATAAATTAAGTAATAAATAATATGATAATATAATATAATAATAATTTAAAAATGTCACTTGTTGCTCGAATTGATAATGGAGTTACATACACGGCAACTATTGGAAATAGTGTTTGTACTGTTACTAAATATGAATATGACGGCTTAAATGCAAATGTTACCATACCACAATCTATAAATATTCCAACCGACTCCGACCCGTTGTACAATATAACTGTTATTAATTCAGATGTATTTGATAGCAATACTGATTTAACATCTATTTCCATGGAATCGGCTGATTATTTAACAAGTCTTTTATCCAACACATTCCGTAATTGCAGTTCATTAGTGACAATTACGTTGTCTAATTCAATCAATCACTAGTTTTGGGTTTGGTTGTTTTAGATCATGCTCAAGTTTAACATTTATTTCTATTCCAAGTTTAGTAACCAGTTTGCCTGGTCTTTGTTTTGATAAGTGTTCTTTATTGGCCACAATTACGTTGGCTAATTCAATCACCAGTTTTGGTAGTGCTTGTTTTAGTGATTGTTTTGTGTTAAACAATATTACTCTTCCATCAAACTTGACTAATTTAAATGATGAATCTTTTAAAAACTGCACCAGTTTAACATCTTTAACTATACCAAACAATGTCACTACATTTGGAAATTTTTGCTTTAGTGGATGCACTAGTTTAGAAACATTAACTTGGAGCAATCCTAATACGTTGACTACTTTAGGTGACGCTTTGTTTACATTAGTAAATTCCCTAATTGTAACATATTTGGAACCTATTGAAAACTACTCCCAACTTAATAGCGCATCTCAATTATTACAAACCCAATATTATCCAAATGGTACTACATATATTTATTGGATACCTCCAATGTGTTTTTTAAAAGACACCAAAATCTTAATTAGCCAAAATAACAACGAAGTGTATGTTTCTGTGCAAAATTTGCGTATTGGTGATTTAGTTAAAACCATTTCCGAGACAAAATATTCTCCAATTACTTATATTAAGCAATCTAAAATATTTAACACTGGAGACAAAAAAAGAACTAAAAATAAACTTTATGTATGTAATATGTCACCGAAGTTCCCAACTCTGTTTTCCGACCTTGTTATTACTGGACCTCATTCTATTTTAGTGGATGATAATAATTTTTCTGACGATGACCGATCCAATGTATTAAAAATGTTGGGAGATATCTTTGTCACCGATAAAAAGTATCGTATGCCTGCATGTTTAGATAAACGAACCAAACCGTATGAAGTTAAGGGTGAGTTTGATATTTATCATTTTGCTCTTACAAATAAATGTGATTACAGCAACTATGGCGTGTTTGCCAATGGGCTTGTGGTAGAAAGTGCAAGTAACCGTCAAATGAGAATTTTATAAGACAAATATAAAAATGAAATAATTTAAACAATACCAACAAAACACATAATAAACCAAGTTTAATATAAAATGCTTTCTAAACAAAAACCTAAACTAGTCGTAGTTAGCGGTGCTGGGCTCAGTGCCTCTGTAGGCATACCAACATATAGTGATAAAGAGTCTGGACTATGGTCAATTCATACAATGCAGTCCATCTGTGTTAAAGGAAACGAATTCTCGAACAAAAGCATTGATTTTTATAACCAATTTTGTGCTATGGAAGCAAAAACTGAGCCCACAGCTGTACACGAATTATTTGCTCAACTTCAATCACAGTTTGGAGTACACCGAGTTAAACTGCACACACAAAATATTGACACTTTGTTGGAACGAGCTGGGTGTTTAGAGTTGCACCTGATACACGATTGGTTTTGCTTGAGCACAATAGCATAATTTCAGCGGTTGTCTCTGCATTTATTATATTTTCATTTGCGGTTGTATCAACACACAATACTGACGATATATTCTTTGTAATTGGGTCTCGTCAAAAAAATCCCCAATTTTTAAACTTGGATATATTGTGGGGATGAAACCGATTTTTCATCAAGTCTTCTTTGAATAACATACAGTTGTTTTTCATTTGTTTATAATCATAATTGAATATACGTGGGTTTTGAGACAAATTATACCAATTTATTTTATTTGGGTACTTTTCTAGCAAGTGTATAGCAGACGGATTACCAGACAACAAACGCCAATTTATTTTATCTTGATTTTTTTCTAGCAACCGTATAGCACTTTCTGACGGGTTACTAGACAAGTCATCCCATTCAATTTTATCTGGATTTTTTTCTAGCAACCGCATAGCAGACGGATTTGCAGACAAATATTCCCAATCTATTTTATCTAGATTTTTTTCTAGCAACTTTATGGCACCTTCTGACGTATTTTCAGACAAATACCACCAATGTATTTTATCTGGATTTTTTTCTAGCAAGTGAATAGCTGACGGATTTCCAGACAAATACTTCCAATTTATTTTATTTTGATTTTTTTCTAGCAACTTGATAGCTGAGGGATTTCTAGACAACTGATTCCAATCTATTTTATCTGGATTTTTTTCTAGCAACCGCATAGCACCTTCTGACGTATTTCTAGACAACCATGGCAAAATTATTTTTTTTTTATTTTTTTTTAGCAACTGGATAGCACCTTCTGACGGATTTGCAGACAAGATATCCCAATATATTTGATTTGGATTCTTTTCTAGCAACAAAATAGCACGTTTTGACAGATTTTGAGACAACATAAACCAATTTATTCTATGTTGATTTTGTTTTAGCAACCGGATAGCACCTTCTGACGAATTTTTAGATAAGAAACGCCAATTTATTCTATGTGGATAATTTTTTAATAATTGTATAGCACCTTCAGATGAATTTAGAGACAAACTATTCAAATTTATTTTTGTTTCACTTATCCAATCCAATAAACACATTGGTAATTCGACATTCATTGTTTTTTTTGTAATTTTTATCATACAACCAAAATAAATCATTTTTTCGCAATATAAATTAATTTATAATTTTACAATTACTTATGACAATATCCAATTTTAGTATATTGGCTTTGTTACATATTGCAATAATGAATTCATAATATAATGTACAATGTTGAAAACGAAGTTGTTTATATTGTACGTTAATTAAATTATCAACAAATTCTTGTTTAAAAATGCTTGGACCAGAATATCCAATTGTTAAACATGTACCTTGCCATGGATTCATTGCTCTAATAAACATTGATAAATTATATTCTTCGTGCGCACATAAATCCATAATAATTTCTGCACCATTCCATTTTGCAAGAGCATTTGTTTTTTCTTTACTTATTTCCATTTCAGTAAATATAATTGAGGATCCCATCCATGTTTCAACCAAAAATTCAAAATCGGATACATCAGTTTGAATAGCATCAATGCAAATTGCTTGTCCGGGAAGATTGACACTGCCTTTAAGAATAGATTTAATATTAATATCACACATTAATATTTATTATATTTTATTATTGGTTATAATAATCATTCAATTTTTGATGAAGATTATAATTATAGTAATGTTCGCGAATTCGCCTAATATTAGATTTATGTTACGTATCCAAGAAAGTTTTAAGTCAAGATGTCTTAGAACAATTTACATAGTTCTACGTAAAACCAATATAAATATAATATACAATACTTAACAATATGAACATAAATCCACAAGTTCGCCTTAACAATCAATTAACATTAAATCCACCCATTTTAACTTCCGATTCAAATGCTAAACCAATGGTTGCTTTGCCTAAGATAACGTCAAACATTCCCGTAAAAAATATTCAAAAAACAATGTTTCAACAATTTAGAAATATTTTACATAATCCCACTGTATACAATCAGGATGAAATTAATGCATTAATACACGACCAAGAAGATTTAGTCAATAAAAAGTAAATTATGTGCCATAATAAATGTAATGTTGTATAGTAATAAAAATAATAATACTATATATAAAGAATGTTGTCAAGTTCTTTGGACCACCAGGGTTCCTTATTTGTGAAACTACAAAAAAACATCACAAGCGGAATAAATAATCGCACCAATACTCACAACTACAAACTCAAAACACAAAATGACAATAAATCATTTAATAAAGAAGGATTTACCGATACAATTCTGAACAAAAAATATACCAATGTAACAGACGACTATACCCAGATTCAAACTGAACTTCAGGACAACAACCTAAATATTTTAAAACGACTTGACCCAAGAACAAATCCACTACTCGGAAAAAATATTACCCTAAACAATGCTCAAACTGGTTATGTTACTGAGCAAGGCATATTTAAAGCCTATAATCCAAGTACATGGGCTGACACCCCTGGTAAATTCGGATGTCCTTCTGCTAAAAAAAACATGAATGTAACTGTCAATGAAACTGACCAAACCAATTCTGCAGTTCCTGGATACACATTTGTTACAGATAACTTTCCCAAATTATTAGTGGGACAACCTATGCAAAGTAAAACTTCGTGTGGTGCAGCAGGACAAAATGTTTATGTTAACCGTCTTGTAGATAATCCTACCGCAACTTACACAGGATGTTATTCAAATTCAAATTCAAATTTGGATTCAGATTCAAATAAGGCCATGACTAACATGGGCCCACTTGGTTACAATGCATGTTTAAAAACTGCCATGAATAATGGTGCATCGTACTTTGGCTTATCATCAAGTGGTAAAGAAACTAATTGTTTAGTCTCTAACGACTTAACTCAAATACAGCAGTATGGAGCTCCATCCGCATTTACGCCTGTCCTACAATGGGAATCAAAAACAATTGGCACAACCAACACATGTAGGGTTACCAATGACGGTCGTTTAATTATTACTTCGTCAGAATCAATGGATGACCCTTTATTTGAAAGTAACCAGGCAGTTGCAAGTTGTGCTAATGGGGGAAGTTTTGTCGACATTCTTGCTACATTTGGAGGAAACTGTGATGACAAGTATAATGTGAAATCGGGAAACGCATCAGAGTCAATTATGACAACCTATGATTCTCTTAATAAACCCAGCAACTTTTCGTTTTTAGTTAACAGCGAAAATATTGGTGGCAACCCTGCTGATGGGTGTAGTAAAAAAGCATGGGATGTATCTTATTTGTGCGGAAATGTCTCAAAAGTTGATCATATAAGCAATGCAAGCGGAAAAAACGTCAAGTTTGATTGCAAGTCCGAAGTATCTGCATGCAACTTTCAGTTTGCATTAAAAAATAATGGCAATGCGTGTTTATTTCAAACCGATAGTGGAGGAAATCAAGTTAATAAAATATGGTGTGCTTTAAATGACACCCCAAACCTAGTTCCTAATTCCGAGTTTGTAGCAAAAAATGGCAAAACTGGAGTTAATGCGTTAAAAACTGGCCAAGCTCTTTTCGCAGACGAATGGATTGGGTCAAACAATGGAACATTAAGAATGATTATGCAAGCTGACGGAAATTTGTGTATTTACGCTTACAAATCAGCTAAAACATGTATCAAAGATAAAGGTGCAAAAATAAATACAATGGTCGGAACAGAAAATATTAATGCAGTTTATGAGGTAACAACTGGCGGAAATAAAAAAGTATTAGGAAAAATAGCATACATTGACCAAGACGATGTGTTACATAACTATCCTACTAATTCTCTTAAATATTCAAACGAATATACAATTTTTCAAAATACTGACTCGTCGGGAAATGACCTTAGTACCTTACCAAACTCAACCATAGACCAATGCAAAACTGCGTGCACAAACAATGATAAATGCGCAGGATACGCCTTTGAATCAAATGCGAATGTGTGCTATTTAAAAAACAACAACATGTATCCCAAAGGTGATTTATCCATTAACAACGGTATCACAACTGGTGTGAGGTTACCTAAAGTACAATCATCTGCAAGTTGTTCAACAACAATGAAAAATATTAGTTCGGAAAAATATAATCACTATGTACCTGGTCCAGAGTTAACTGCTGATAATATGGGCAACATTTGCAACCCTTTTGCTGCAAACCCAATATCTAAATCAGCCAAAATAAAATATGGAAAGATAAACAACAATCTTGAAACATTAGGAACACAAATAATGGGCGGAACTGAACAATTAAAAGCTAAAACCTCAGCAAATCAAATTCAGTTTACAAAAAATCAAGAAAAAATGCTGGGATCAGTAAAATCATATAAGGATATGTTTTCGAATTCAGGTTTAAAAAAAACAAAAAAAGAAGGGTTCAACACAAACACAGTGTCTTCATTACCTATAAATATGCAAGATCTAGAAAGAATGAAAAGTGATTCAGAGTTGATGGTTACGCATGAAAATATGCAATATATTTATTGGATGCTTGTTGCTCTTGGTTTAGTGACCGTTTGTATGGTAGTTATAAAAAATCATAAATAATGTTATTTTTATTCAATAACAAAATTACCACCAGTTAAAAGGTATGTCCAATGGTATCACCCACTCTCCATTACATTTATAGTTTTTATGATTCTTCACAAATTCTTGTTCATTTCCAATTTTATATTGAATATTAGGAATTATTCCTTTCATGACAAAAGATGAGTGTTTTTCTTGTATTAATAAAGAATCATAATCAGACACATTTTGATGAACGGACATATTACATAGCTTTCCATTTTCCGTATATTCAGTAAATGTGATTTGGTCATTAAAATCATTTGGTTTATAATAATCATCGTTATCAGATATTCTTATGACACATTTAGCAATCAAATGTGATGATTTAACTATTATTGCCAATTTATAGTTGTTATTAATATAATAAGATATATTTGGTTTATACAATATGCTAGGCTTATTACATTCTAAATTAGTACCAGAATCTAATATAATACAATACCAGAATCTAATATAGTACCAGAATCTAATATAGTACCAGAATCTAATATAGTACCAGAATCTAATATAGTACCTGCTTTATTATCACATTCTTTAATATGTATTAAAGAATTTAACTTTGTACGTAATGTTTTAATTTGCTCGTCAATACTCATTAATTTGCTTGTTTATAATAATTTTAATATTACAATATTACAAATGGCAACTACTCGAAGCAAAAACAGCCCTGGTACTTTTTGTCAGTTTATTCGTCAAAATGAACAAACATCAAATTACTCTTTATACCAATATGGTTCTTATGGACAAGCTTATGATACACGCTTACCTGGAATTGGATTAACACCTGGCCAAGTTCCTGCTAATACGCTGTCAAAAAACTCAACAGATATAGAGTCATTTTTGTTTGGTGTTGGTGCAAATAACTTAATCGACCCTAAAAAGTGTTTAACTCCTGAATTAAACAGTCTTAAATCAGCAAACTTGTTTAAACTAGCAGATGTGCACATGCCTCTTCCTTTGGTTGTGCCAAACAATCAACGCCCGTTTCCAGTTCCTTAATTTTGTCATCATTAAGCTCATTATTATTGTTTATTGGGGGCAGTTCTTTAGAAGGTTGCATAACTGTTTTTACAGGATGCCGTATAGGTAAAATATTAAAATGGTGAAGATTTTGTTTAAACCACTGTTGTAATTTAGACAAAAGTCGTTGTCTGTGAAAGGAGTCGGTCAGCATCTGCATGTTGCCTTTAGTGTGATAATTTTTCACAAAATTATTATATACTTGAACTAAGTGGTGTTTTTCATACACTAAATCTAAGCGATTGTAATTAAACTGAGCATTTTTAACTCGAGTGTTTACTGTAGCGTGAAATGTATATAGCATATTTTTCATGTGTTGATTTGTTTGAATTGTTTTGTGGTTCATTTTGCTAAAGAATTGCTTAGCATGTGTCGCACATTCAGGACACGGAAGATTGCTGGAAATTTCAACAATAATTTGCAACAGTTGTTTTCCAATAACAGAAAAACTGTTTGGCTTAATTTTAGCGGCCATAGTGTGAAAAAAACACCATGTAGCAGGTCCCCATTGGTCAATTGACGGCATTATTTTTCTGATCTTTCTTGTTTATTAATATTTTATTTCAATATATTTTACTTGAACTAACAAAAAAACAAAACAAAAAACAAAATAAAAATAAAAATAAAAAGTAAATAAAAGACAACCATGAGTAAGTTTAATTTATCAACCAATCACCCCCTCATTCCCAATGCTAACGAGTATTTAAACGAAACCAAGTATGTATCCATTCATTCGGAAGACCGTAATATGATTAAATACCCAAGCTCGTCCGAGTTTGAGATTGAGTTGCCTCAAGATTACACAAATGTTCAATCTCTATCTTTGACCAATTGGTCATTTCCTTCAAACTATA
>Ga0307928_10000833_pt1 | contig 23214 bp, 27 predicted proteins | sample AceLakmetagen232_FD_201815 | JGI IMG/M metagenome (GOLD analysis project Ga0307928, IMG submission 201815) | Saline water microbial communities from Ace Lake, Antarctica - #232 | ecosystem: Environmental > Aquatic > Non-marine Saline and Alkaline > Saline | place: Antarctica: Ace Lake... | reverse complement strand
CCCAACAAACCTTTGTCAAATCCTGCTACAGTATTGTAATAAACAGTAGCTATTAAGGGTAGAGAAAAATTAGGATCACCTGTTGTTTCAGAGAGTGTTCCAGCGGCATCGTAATAAATCCAATGCATTCCTGTAGTATCACCCAATATTATATCATCTGTAGTCTTTGTAGTCTTAACACCATTTATATAAATATCATGATCGCCTGTTATTGTAAATGTTCGTGTTCCATCTACAAATGAAAGTGTTGCTACCCTATCTACAAATCCTGTGGGTTCAGCCATATCAGTTTGAATTGTGGGAATAACTACATCGCTAAATGAACCAGTATTAAAGATAACATTATCAGTAGTTTTAACATCCTGATTAAGATGTTCGTCAAATGTACCTGCCGTAATTAAATTATCAACAGTATCACCTGAATCATGAGCAACATCAGCTGTACCTTCTTGTGCCCTAGTTACAGTCAAAGTATTAGTTCCTGCACCAGCAGTACATCTAACTATCTCCATATCTGGATCAAGTCCAGGTCTAGTATATGAACCAGATTTCCAAACTGTTAACATAAAATCAACAGCAGCTGGAAATACTGTACCGTCAGTAACATCCCAGGCTACTTCAGCTATAGCTATATCTTCAGCTAAGGTTGTGCGAGCATTGTTCGCTTTTTGTAAAAACGCCATATTTTTAAATTCTTTTCAAACCACCGACTCTTATCCTACTATGTAGAATTATCAGCATAATAACTCCTTGAGTATAGATAAGAAAGAGTTAAAAACTCAAAATTAAGTCGGTTGACTAAAAACAATTATTTTTTATTCCAAATTATTTCTCCATCAATTTTTAAATCATCAAATCTAACGGTATTTGGATTATCGCTTGGACATTCTAGTCCATGATTTTTCAGATTTGCATATAAAGCAGCCTCATTAGTCTGTTCTTCTGCAATATAAATTGCATCTCCGACTTTTAATACTTTTGCTAGTGTCATAATATTTGATTTATCTATTAATGTCCATGGATTATACATATTACCAGATTTGAAATAATCTTCTCGTATTTTTTGCCAACCGTCATAATGAAGATCATCTTTTTTTCTTTCTCCCCAACTATTTGGAGTTGAAATATATTTTCCTTTTTCATCTATACCAAATTTACCAAAATATATACAATGACCCCATTTTTTCTTAACTGGTGGTTTTGGTTCATTTGTCAACCAAGATTCATTATTTTCTCCATTTAATCCAGATACAACCCCATAATTATCCCTAATAGATTTTGCAAATAAATCCATGTTTGTTTCAGCAGTAATTAATCTATATTCTTTTGATTGTAATACTTTAGCTAACTTATCCATTTCTGGCGTTTTCCAAGATTTATCTCTCATAAATTCTTCAGTTGGTGGTTTTCCATTATCATAACTAGATAAAATCTTTTCAAATAAAGATCCCCAATCAATTATTAACTTCGCACCATCTCTAATATACGCGCCACCACCAGAAAATCCTAGTTGAATTAACGAATATATGGCTTTAGCAGATATTTCATCATATTTTCCAACTTCAAAAGAATTTAAAACTCCAACATAATAAGACCATCCTTGTCCAACACAACTTCCAGACTTGCCTTGATTTTTTAATGGTATTGTAATTTTAAGATCTTTTTCAACATCATATCCCTTTTCCCAATCAATTTCAACCATACCAGTAAGTATTTCATCTGCTATCAAATCCCTATCATCTCTTGGATCAACAAGACATCCAGTTCCAAAATTTAAATTCGTCATATATGTAAATTATTAATCTTTAAATTGAGGGGAAATGTTTTAATATTTCCCCATAATCCGATGACAAGTTCCGCAGAATATTGTCCTTTCTTTATGGGAGTGTCTTATCCTATGCCCATAAAGAAAGCAATATACTCGGCAAAACTTATAAAGAACTCTGTGCCAAAACTTGGCTCTGTGCATTAACTTTCCCTCCTTTCAATAGCTGTTTAGCAGCATACATTCCTGCAATTGCGACAATGGTTTCTGTTGCTTTGGGAAATCTCTGAAGTCCTTCCAGCTTCAATCGTGCCAATTCTTGAGAAACCCAATCGTCGTCTGGGTTAACTTCGTGTTCCACCACAACCGCAAACAAATCTCTCATCAGGTTTTCTTTTGACATCACAACTGGCATTGTTCTTCCTCCTTCAGTATTGCCTTTACCCAAAATGGCATTCTTTCCAAAACTTCTTCTTGAACAGTTACTAAATCAGGAATATTGTCTGCCACAGCAGGCCTGTTTTTAGTTATCAGATAAAGCTGTTCCAAAGCTACATTCAAACTATTCAGATACAATTCAAGTTCTGACATTGTCTTTCCTCCTTTATGTTAATGTGCTATCTTAACCAACTTATTCCAAATACTACTGCTACTGTCGTTACTAATGCTTTCCAAACCAAGCTAAACAAATTCTTAATAAAATTCTTTCTGTCCTTTATTAAATCATAAATATCGGTTTTATTAGTATTAATCCATTCTTTATTACTGGCCACACTACCATTTAATCTTTTCAAATGGGCGTTTATATCTTGATGGGCTTCTTTGTTTTCTTGTCTTAATTCATCAAAAACTTTGGTTTGATTTTCAATAGCATAAACTAATACATCAGTTGATTTTCTTTGTTCTTCCATAAACTATTTCTTATTTATAAGATAAACATTTTTATAATATATATTATAACACAAGTTATCTACTTCCATATCTTTCCAAAGTATCTATGCTTCCTTCTGGAATCCAATCTTCTATTATATGACTAATAGTTGAAGTTGATGAGGATGTTGAACTTGAAGTGCTTGAAGAAGTTGAACTTGAAGTGCTTGAAGAAGTTGAACTTGAAGTACTTGAAGAAGTTGAACTTGAAGTACTTGAAGAAGTTGAACTTGAAGTGCTAGAACTAGACGAACTAGTACTTGAAGATGTTGAGCTTGATGTAGATGAACTAGTGCTTGAAGAAGTAGAACTGCTTGTTGATGAACTAGTGCTTGATGAAGTAGAACTACTTGAACTTGAAGTGCTTGATGAAGTAGAGCTACTTGTTGACGAACTAGTGCTAGAAGATGTCGAACTACTTGAACTTGAAGTAGATGAACTAGTGCTAGAACTCGTAGAACTACTTGAACTTGAAGTCGATGAACTAGTGCTAGAAGATGTCGAACTAGTAGTAGTTGATCCAGCAAACGGAACATCAGCATCATAAGCAGATCCATTTGGAGCAGTTAAATCATTATCATTGGCTGTTTCATCTAAAAGAGAACTATTAAATCTCCAATATCCTTCTAAATTAGTTTCACCTCCACTTATATGTTTTTGATAATTATCTGATATTTGAGCTTGACTTCGTATTTCACTCCAAAATCTAACTTCATCTATCTTTCCGTCAAAATAATCAGCAAGACCAGATGATCTATCAACAACTCCAATAGTAAAATTCTCTGCACTATCATATGTGCTAGTGGCTAATCCAGTACCACTTCCTTGTGATACAGTATTTAAAAATAATTCTACAGAACCATTTGGATCATCTCCATCCGCATCATAAACAACAACAACATGATACCAAGTACCAGTATTCATAGTAACATTCCAAGTACTACTAGTAGAATCATCACCATTAGAAGAATGCTGAAAACCAATTTGACCTTGCTCTCCATCTGCAGTTAGAAAAAATCTATATGATCGCTCAGTACTTACATCATCCTTTGCTACTATCGTCTGACCAGTTGTATTAAGCGCAGTCTCTAATTTAACCCATGCCTCAATTGTAAAATCTGAAGTTGTTGGATCTAATCCTGTCTGGTTTCCATCAGTTATAAAAAGATATTGTGAACTACTTAATTCTAAATCAATTGATTTTGTATTTAACGGCATAGAATTTGTTTAATTTAAAAAAAAGATAAATACCAAAAAATGGATAATTTATCTTCATAGTAATGTTTATATTATAACACAAGTTCGTCTATTCCTTTAATTAATTATTAATATTTTTTAGCTATACCTATAGTATCTTTTTTATCGTGCTTAGACTTTTCTGAACGTATAACTTCTAGTCCAGCAACGTTACCAAGTAAAAACCTCATTCCATCTGGAAATATACGCCAACAATCAACTGGATGCTTATGTTCCTTACAAGTATTTGGTATATTAATCCAGACAAGATTATTTGTAATTCTTGCTAATTCTTTAATCCAAGCATATATATCTTCAACATGTTCCATAGTACTACCAGATACAACAACATCAAAGCTATTATCTTCAAATGGATATTTATACAAATCATCAACAACAACATCAACATTGTCTCCATGGGCTATATCTAACCCAACATATTCCCACAATGGATCATTTATATATCTCTTATAAGTACTAGCACCATTAACAGACATACTACCAACATCAAGAATTCTAAGTTTTTTATTCCTATACGGATATAAAAACTCTTTAACAAAATTATTAAATGAATACAACGAATTATAGTGCATATTTATTCTTTTGGTTTTTGAATAATACCCATCCCTGGTATAACTCCCTGTCCAGCACGACCATAGTTTAATCCTATCTTTTGTAATTTGATTTCTTCCCAGAATTTTGGAACACCAGTATTACGATTACAAATATCGTGCATTAATATTAATCCACCTGGTTTAACTAATGGTGTATAAAACTCAAAATCTTGCTTAACACCCTCATAAGTATGATCACCATCAATAAACAATAAATCATATGGTCCATTATCAGTTGCTTGTTTGAGAATATTATTATCATGAGATGATCCAACAATAGGATTCCACATATGTTCAAGGTCAGTAAAGTCTCCATTACGAGTAAATATAATTTTTCTATCCTTTCGATCTATACTAGTAAGTTGTCCAAATTTATTTCTTGCCATTGCTAGTAGAATAGCCTTAGTACTTTGACCTCTCATAACACCAATTTCTAGCATCTTCTCTGGCCTTGATTCAAATACAATTTCATATAATGTAAATACATAAGACCTCATGGCTCTTTTGTATGACTTAACACTTAGTAGTCTTGTGTCAATAATATTACTAGATGTTTCAACTGTACTTTTTCTTATTATAATTTCACCTCGTAATGATGGATAAAATTCTGCTACAACCTTACCATCCATTTTCTCAATCCATCTAAACACAGCTTTTCTAACTCGATCTAAATAAGCTATATCATCAATAAGTATAATACCACTTTCACTTAACATTTCATATGCTAAGTTAAGGTCGTGTAGTGTACCATGACAAGTATGATCACCATCAATATGAAATAAATCGATTTTATGTGGTATATATTCCTTTAATGAATCAACTTTTTGAGTATCAAGTTCTATTAATTTAGTATCATACGGCTCTAGCAATTTTTTTGCCCATTCAAAATACTCTCCATTCTCTCCACCACTACCACCATGTGTACCATTATTAACGTCAAAGCCAATATAGGATGCTATATTACTAGCATTTAAAAAAGCTAATGCTGAGTAACCAGCTCTAACACCTATTTCTGCGATATAACCAGGCATTTGTTTTCTACATATGTTGTATTTAACATTGTAGTATTTTTGATTTGTTCTTATTACTTTTCTTCTCTTATCTTTATCCTTTGGTAAATCAGTTGGATAAAATGCTAAAATATCCATTTCGTATTTAGGCATAATTTTATGTTAAGTATTCTTTATATTTATCTTTATTAGCTATGTATTCTTCTAATGGAATTGGAGCTATTCTTGGTGAAGCTCCACGATGACCAGGACGATAATCTCTTGCTAAGATTAATGGATCAATAGTTCTAACATCTTCTGGAAGAAACCATACTACTTTATTTTCTTTACGTTCATCTCTGTTTGTAATAAATCTACGTTTAGCCCTTTGTTCTTCATTAAGATGACACAAATGAATTACAACATTCCTAACTTTATATGCTGATGAATATGGATTATATCTAGTTCTCGTTCTATATGGCTGTGCTGACATATCTGGATTATACCTAAAAATTCTCCCATGTGGAGCCATCCTTTGGTTTAATATTATTCTAAAACTATCATAAACCTCAACAAATCCAAGCATCATAAAATCACGATCTTTATGGTTATTCCAAAAATCTTCTAACAATAAAGGAAACCTATCAACAAAAACCTCATCTGAATCTGGAAAAATTAATAAATCTATTGGCTTTATATTGTGCATTTTTTTCAATTCTCTAATTACCCATTCTCGTATATGAGACTGTCTTAGCTTGAATCTTTTCTTCGTTCTACCCATAACCTTATTCATTCCCTCTTGAACAGACTCTTCTGAATAACCAATTGTTGTCATATCTGGATATTTATCACGATATTCAAATACTATATTACGAGTATATTCATCATAATTATCAAGTATTATGACCACCCTGTCACAAAAATTATACAACCAATCTAAAGACCATCTAATAATATCGCCCTCGCGGTATACTAAAACTGCACCCACAACCTCGATTTCTTGCAAAACTTTTCTCATAATATTTTATTACTTTTTTTAATATTTTCAATAAATTCTAATGGTTGTAAGTTCTTTAACGCCCAACATTCTTGAAATTCTTTATCTTCCATGGATTTATAATTAAAACTTGAATCTGGTAAAATATGATCAATACTCCACTTTCCATTACCCCTACCATAATTAGACCAGTTCATCCATGGTTCAAATTGTTTTTCTAGGTGTTGCATTAATTCTTCTATTATATATGGTAAATAATTAAATGATGATTGATATTTTTTATTTGATAATCTTCTTTTTAATTTTTGAAGTATAATTGAAGAAATATTTTGTCTTAATCTAAATTGTATATCATTATCTCTACGATTTTTTTGTCGTTTATTAATTTTTTCTCTATTTTTTTTACGATATACCTTACCTCTAATACTTTCCTTTTGTCTATTTTTTCGATACCTTTTCCTTGATAATTCTTTCACTATTTTTTTATTTTTTTGATAATATTCCCTATCTTTTATTCTCATCACTTCTAAATTCTTTTTACGATATTCTTTTCGCTGTTTACTAATTTTACATTTATTTTCTGCACGATATATTCTTTTATTTTTATTTTTACAATTTTTACAAATATACGAAAGATTATCTCGTCTACTTTTGTCACTAGGAAAATCATTGAGATTCTTTATTATTCTACAAACTGAACAAACTTTTGTTTTACTCATATATTTATTAATACAAAACCCAGACATTGAACGACTAACCGTGAAGAAAATCGCTCGTTATCTGGGTACTATATTTCACGGTTAATTAGTTATGTACTCAGTATAACACAAGTATCTTTAGTTGTAAAATTATAAATCTTTTTCTAATGGATAACCACTATTTATTAATATTTGTAATAAACCACTTTTCTTTTTACCAACAACAAGACATTGATCCCTACCATCATTAATCTGTTTTACTTTTCTTTCTATCCTTATAAGTTTTATTCCACGTTTCTTTGCTAAAAAACATAAATACATATCTTCGCAAGTTTCTTTAAATCCACCCTCTAAATTGAATAATGAATCCTCTGTATCAATTATATTTCTATCCAACACCATTCCATGAGTTCCTATATAATCAACTCTAGTACCATATGGTATTTTACCCTGTGTTCTACCATACTTCCCATCTATAAATCTGCGCGTATGATGTCCAAGTATACAATCCTTACCCCATTTATTGAACTCCGCTTTATGATATTCTACAAAATCATCATCTAGTATTTGGTCGTCGTCTATAAATATAATTGGATTTCCCTTTGACATTCTAGCTACCCAAAATCTACACGATGGACCAATATTATAACCAGAAAAGTTAATTATACTAATTCTACTCTGGTCAAATCTTTTATCTTTCTCTATTAATTTATCTGTATTATTAAAAATATTTATACGAAAATCTTGATCTGTCTGTTTTAATAGATTATCAAATATTTCTGTTATACGTTCTACACGAGAATATAAAGTCATACATATCTCAACCATATATTTGTTCATTTAATTTTTTAAATCGTTCATATCGTTCTCCACCATCATCTTCAATCTTCTTGACATAAACTGGCCATCGTTTTTTCATAAACGAACCATAGTTTTGTCTTGGTCCGTAAAAGTTGATTGAAGCAAATTCTGGATTATTTCTTATGGTATATAATAAACAAGTTAACCAACATAGTTTTTTTCCATATGGCGGTATAATATCATCCTGTGTTGTAATAAAATATTCACTCTCAACATGTTTAAATCCCTCAGTGAACGCGGCTGCCATTTTTTTATTCTCTTTATTAAAAACATTTTTATAAACAAGACCAGCCCTTCTCATTCTTCTTAACCATTCTCTAGTACCGTCAGTTGATCCGTTGTCAACCACTATTAACCTAAATGGATAATCAGTCGCGAGATGTAACATCTCTAGGAACTTCTTAATATAAATGATTCTGTTAAATGTAATAACAATAATATCGATTGGTTCATTCCTTTGTTTTCTTTTATTTTTTTTCATCGAATGTATGATAATTTTTAAAATCAGCATCATATCCTCTATTACCATCGTCTTTCCATTCTGAAGCATTATATTCAATAGCTTTTGGTATAATTCCAACCTTTTTCTTTAATACAGAATGAACTTGTCCCTTAAACCATGGACGCTCCCACTGAGCTGAACCAAGACCACCAATCTTTTCTATATCTTCTTTTTTTTGTATCCTATATATAGAACCGCAACCCTTATATTCCCTTACTGGCCATTGGCAAAGATTAAAAATACCAATAATTCTTTCCACGTCAGTATAACCATGAGACCAAAGCAACGACTTACTAGCAGGAATTGGGCTATCTTCTTCATCATCAAATATACACCAACCGAAATCTATTAAATATAATATACCATCAAGCTCACAAAAATTAGCATGTTTAATATCACGATGTTCTATTCTTTCAGCTTTAAGTTCATCTAATATTTCAATTGCTTGATTTTTATATTTATCAAACGGCAATCTTTCACATCTACCAACAAAATCCATAACTAGCCAACCTTCTTCTATATTATAATCATGTACTTTAGGATAATGTTTATATTTAGCTAATCGTTTATATGCCTCAACCTCGCGTTCTGTCTGCCATTTATACCCTTGTTGTCTAGAGGTTGTTTGTCCTATCTCATTTGTAACATCCTTAAATGTTTTCTTAATCAACCTTGAACTGATTCTTTCAATCTTAGCTGTTGTTGTTCTCTTTGTATTTTCCATAACAAGTAACGGTGTTCCTAGAAAAAATAAATCTCGATTCATCCAACCACCAACTGTTGGATATCTTTGGATATAACGATAGGTTGTGAATTGCTTAAGCCATTTATGAATATCATCTTGTGTTGCACCAACTATTCTTGCTTTACCATCATTAGCGGCACTTTCAAAAATCATTTCGTCAGACTTTCTAGATGCCTCATAAAGCATTTCTTGAGCTATTTCCATACCATATTCTTTCACCATCCACATCCAATTTGATAACCAAATAATCACATCAACTTTTTCCATATTCTTAATCCATTCAATATCAATTGTCTCTGTCCTAAAATCAGTTTTATCGCTATAACCAAGATGTTCAGCAGCGGCCTTAGCAATTGCTATACTATCCTTATCATAATCTATTCCAGTAACATGTTTAGCACCTTTCTCTATCATTCCTAATGAAATTCCACCAACACTACAACCAATATCAAGTATAGTTTTACCTTTAGGCCTAAATCTATTAATAAAATCTATTCTTTTTCTTGTTCTACCTCGATGTACTTTATAATGACCAAGACCTGAAAATGGCAAATCATGATAAAGTGTATCATCCCTTACTGAACTACCACCATAGGTATTACCTTTTATATTTTTAACAAGGTCATCTATTTTATTCATATCGGTTTATTAGTTTTAATATCTACTTCTTTTTTAGGACGCTGATGTTTTCTATTTTCAACCCATTCAAAATTTTTATTACCTTTCATGTTCTCAATATGCCAATCTGGATAACCCCTAGTAGGTCCTAACCCAATATTTTTACACCATAAATTACTTGCAAAACCAGCTTTCTTATTCATTCTTAAACATAACCTCATCATAAGACCAGCTTCCCATCTATTTGTTTTGCCAAAACCATCAACAGATTCCATATCTGATTTTTTTTGCATTCTAAACCAAGCAGGACAAGCTCCAATATTATACATTATTTCTTCATCACCAATTGGATGTCTTTTCATATTTTGATCCCTCAAGCTAAGTGCTCCACATTCTGGATATTTTTCCATTAATAAAATCATCTGCTGAAGTACATCTAATTCTAGATGAGGTATAACTAAATCATCTTGAGTTGTTATAAAATATTCACTTTTAACATACTTCATTCCTTCAGTAAAAGCATATGTTGATGTTAGTTCATCACCCTTTTTATTAAAAATAAGTTTAATCGGATAGTCAACTTTATTCTTTAATTCATTTAAATACTCAGTTGTTCCATCTTCTGAATTATTATTAATAACTATCAACTCATAAGGAGTAGTTAATTTTTCTTCAAAAGCAGCTATAACTTGCTTAAGAAGTGCTATTCTATTACATGTTAATAGGATTATTGATATTCTCATTTTTATTTTTTTTTATAATTCATTAAAAACGTAGGTTTATTAGTATATACCAATTTATCTCCTTCACCATCAGTCATCTTTTTAACCAATTCCCAATCGTAACGATGCTTGTGAATGGGTGAAGGCTCAAAATATCCATACTTCTTAAACAAACTAGTTTTGTACATAAATTGACCTAAATCACATCCTCCATGCTTTAACTTACATTTATGTACTTTTCTAAATGTTTTATCATTAGCCCCTACCCATATAGCATCTGAAGCTACCATTGTAGCCTCTGTGTTAGCTTCTAAGGCCTTTATCATGCTCTCAAGATGATATGGCTCCCAAAGATTATCATCATCGTGGAAAACGACCCACTCATTGTCTATATCTCTTTTACTATGATGAATATATGAGAATGCTATTATAATTCCTGTATTTCTCGCTAGAGCACCATAATAGTGGGTTCTAACACCAAAATCAATCCAATGACGCCTCACACCGTCACACAGACCTTTAAACGTAGCTCTGACGTCTGTATTGTTATCATTTATTATAATATGCTGAAAATCTTGATAAGTTTGATTATCAATCGATTTTATGACTTTCGGTAAGTTTTCAGAATGCCAAGCAGCCGTTATAATTGTTAAATTCATTTTTTTATTTCTTTTTAATAGCAATCCATTCGTGACGTTGTAATCTACTAACATCATAATACTTTGATAACTTATCAGACATCTCTTGAAAATGAATACCTAAACTGTGTACTTCAAATGATATTTGACCAATCTTAGATGCTAATTCATCATCAATTTGATCTATAATCTCTCTCTCACATCCCTCGCAATCCATTTTTAATAAATCACAAAATTCTATATTATTATTCTCAAAAACTTCTTTTAATGAAATAATAATTGCTATCTGATATCTATCTTTATCAAAACCATCGCTCTCATCAAATCCACATGAGGCGGCTCCAGCATTCTGAAGATGAATATATAACTTTTTTCTACCAGGTTTACCAACACCAAGATTATATCTAACCACCTTATGATCTAATCTATTACGTCTAACATTATAATCAAGTAATTTATAGTTACCAAGCTCTGGTTCAAACGCATAAACAGTTGCACCCATTTTAGCAACCCTTACTGTAGTTCCACCAACATGAGCACCAACATCTATAACAACTTTAGGATTTTCTGGAATACGATAAACATCTCTTACAAGTTCATCTCTTAAAATTGACTTATCCCTATACCGTCTCCTAACCATCATCTTAAATCCATTAATATTAAGTTTAAGAGTTGGTTTATCAATAACATTATCTGCATTTAAAATTTCAAGAGGAATATTTGTCTCTGGATCTATAATCTTGTCAATATCATATTCTTTTACCCAAATCGTTCCACCATTACTATTATTTACTTCTACTTCTTTAATTGTCTGAGCAATAGCTCTTTTAACTGAACCCATTGGATAGTCATGACCACATAATACTTTCTTAGCTTTTGGAAGCCATCTGTTAATATCATCAATCACTTCTTGTCTAGTATGACCACCATCTATAAATACTAAATCAATTGACTTATTTTTAAATTGTTTTACCGCTTCAGCACTATCCATTTTAAGAACTTTTAAATTTTTAAAATGACCTACATTATCCATAAACTGCCCATAAACATCTCCAGTCCTACCTTCAGCATGATGTCCTGGCTCTGCTTGGCTACCTAAAAAATGATCAACAGCATATACAGTTCCTTTACAACCAGATAATAAAGCATGAGTACTCCTGCCCTTCCACGCGCCGATTTCTACTATGGTATCCATTTTTTTAGCAGTATTAAATAACCACATCAAATCAACATCGTTCATCCATCCTTTTATTTTATTGTCTTTAGTGTTATACTCCATATTTTTATTTACTATTTAAAACACTTTTCACCATCTAACGGAATATTAGTATCTGGATCAATTTTAGGATATGGTTTTCTTTTATTATCAGATGCTCGTTTATTCCATCCCCACATTCTTTTTAACCCTTTAGGATAACCACGATTCTCAGTCATATATCCTAGATGATCACAATACAAATTTTTAGCCCAATATCCTTCTTTTTTTAAATGAGTTCTAATTTGATTCAAGAAACCAATATCATCCCAATCCCTTGTCCCAAATGGAAACTCACCAATTTTTTCTACTTCACTTTTACGTTGAACTCTACAATAAGCACTTAAAGCAGAACGAGCTGGAATTAAATCTTCGTTTGCTAGTTTAAGTTGAAGATTCGGGATCCGTTGTATCCTACATCCAATACTACCAACATCTGGATATTTCTCCATTAGGGCAATAAGTTGTTCAAAAACATCTGGTTCTAATTTTGGAATAACTATATCATCTTGCATTGTAAAGAAATATTCACTCTCTACATGCTTAAAACACATAGTATAAGCAGCCGCTATATTAACAGTTTCTTCATCTCCTAGTAAAATTAATTTAGATATTACACCATCTTCTTCATACTTCTTTAATAATTCAACAGTCCCATCTTTTGAATAATTATCTACTACTATAAGATGAAGAAGTTCAGGATTAATTAAACGTTCTACTAAACCATCTATTGTTTTTTTCGAAAATTCTTTTCTATTACATGTTAATAGACAAACACTTGTTTTAGTTTTCATACTTTTATTTGTTACATCTTAAAAAAGTTTTACCAACCCTTTTACAATTTAATTTATTATTAATTATATTAATTCCATCTTTATACATTGGCCTATGCGAATCATGTAAATACATAATACCACTTTGTTTTAATAATTTCTTACCAAGAATTAAACATTGAGATCTATGTCTACCATCTACAAGTATAAAATCATATTTCTTATTAAACTTGAGTGGTTTATTAATATATTCCCATTTCTTTCGTTCAAGATATAAATTAACATTATTAAATTTATTTAAATTTTTAATTTTATTATACCATTCAATATTATTCTCAATAGAATCCCAAATAAATTTTATATTATTATCAGTTAATAATTTTGGAAAATAAAGCGTACTACCACCACAACCCCATTCCAAAATATTGATATTATCACAACTATACAAAAAATCATCTGTTAATACCTTAATATCTAATAATTTCATATATGGATCAATCATACTTTTATTTGTTAGCTATAAATAATGGTCTTATATTATTAGATGATTTTATATCATCATCACATACACCTAAATATTCTACGTTCTTAAACCCAGCATCTTTTAACTTTTTTATAACATCATCTTTATCGGTACCATCATTACCTTCAAAATATAACTTCTCACTAGTTAAAACACCCAATAACTCATACAATTTATTTTCATCTTTAACGTGCTTATTAATTGATAAAGCAAAAACAACATCAAATGTACTAACTGGTAATTTTATTTCATCAATATCCTTACATATAAAATTAAAGTTATTAAAGTTCTCTATGGTAACTATTTTGTTAGCAACATCAACATGGCTCTGTAAGTATTCTACACCAAGACAGTTAAGTGGTTTATATTTTTCTAATCCCAATAAGATACCGCCAACATTAGAACCCAAATCTAATACCGTCTTATCAGCTATATCTCTTACAGAAATATTAAAATTTTCTAACCGCTTTTGAGTATCTCTTTGCGCATCATCTATTTTAAAATGTGGCGAATCAAATGAACTGTAAGATTTTCCTTTATTCCTAGAATGTTCACCATCCAATGCTTTAAATGTTCCAGATACCTTAAACAATTCTTCACTAACATTATCTATTAATTTTAACATTGCTTCGTGAATATCAACACCAAGACACTGCCATATAGATGTTGATTCATATTTTGTATAACACATATTTTGAGCCATACCTGGAGATGACATGCCCCTGCCAACAATATCATATGTCTCTAAAAATACCCTATCATAATACGGTCTTTCCTTTAAATATTCAAAATCAATTATCTTAATATCATCATCTTGAATAAAAATATTCTTAGTATGTATGTCTCTATGACTATAACCAATCATATACATATCAAGAATAGCACCAAGAACCTTACCAGCAATCATATCTTTCCATTCTTGAGTTTGCCCTTTTGTATATTTATCTAAACGAGTCTCTTCATTAAAAAATGGTTTAATAAAATAATCAAAGCCACTATCAATAAAACCAGTCATCCATTTGAAATCTTTAAATAACTCATTGGCTAACTTATCATTTTCAAAATAATTAGATTGATTGAAAACTTTTTTTACGGCCAGTGTTCCATTAATATCTATCTTAGTAGTAGTTGAACGACCATTTTTATGTAAAACTTCAATAATTTTTCCTTTTTGATGTATAGCATCAGATTGTTTTTGTAATTCAGCGTATTCATCTCTTTTATCTTGTTCTGCTTTGTCGCAACCATGATTTACTTTGGTTGGAATATTTGTAAGAGGATCGATGTCTGGATAAGGTTTGTCATTCCTTTCATTAAGCTTATTTACGGCAACAGTAAAAGTGTCAGTCCCTTTAGGAAACCCTTTATTATCAATCATAAAGCCAGAATGATCAGCGTAAATGTGAGTTGTAAAACCAAATTTCTTTTTAAGTTGAAGTTTCATCTTATCAGCAGTAGAATTAGAATCCCATTTTTGTAATCTGCCGAATGGACGATCACCAAGTTGTTTAAAATCCGATATCTTTAATAATCTAAAAACTGATGGAAATCCCTTAAAACATGGAATCACCTCTGTTGCCTCATCTATTTCTGTTCTAGCTAAACGTTGGATTCGCATGCAAATTCCGCCATATTCTAATTCATGTCTTTTTAATATATCAATCATTTGTGTAAGCCAACAATTATCTTGTCCCAACATTGGCGGATATAAATCATCATTTGAGGTAACAAAGTATTGATTACTTGGTCTAGTTGGTCTATCTTCTCCATTTTCCCATTTTTCTATTTCTTGAAATCCTATATTTAATGCTTTAGACTGTCCAATATTCTCTGGCAATATTATACTATCAAATATTTTTCCCAATGTTTTAGAATATCTCAAATATCTATCAGTTCCATCACTAGAATTATTATCAATAACTAATATACGAAATGGATAGAATGTCCTCTGATTTATTAAATCAATAGTTCTTTTTAAAAGATTAATCCTATTATAAGTAGTTAAAAGAATAAATACTGGTTTTAACTTTGGCAATGTTTTATTCATAATTTTATTTTATATCTTCGTAAAGTATACTTTCTAACATTTTATATATTGCTTCAGCATTATGATTTCTCCATACTCTTCTAAATTGTTTATCAATTTTATTATTATCTAATTCATTAATAATTTTTTTAGCTAATTCATTCAACGACTTACTATCTCTACCTTTAAAATGTAAACTTCTATTACTAGTAAATGGATATTCTAAATATGAACCATCTTCAACAAAATCATATAATAATTTTAGATCACTATTTATAACAACAAGATTTTTTGTCATAGATGCCTCTAATATAATATTAGGTCCCACTTCCGCAATAGTTGGAAATACAAATAAATTAGAAATTTGCATCAGTTCACAACATGTTTGATTACTAACCTCACTTGCTATTTGATATTCCTCATCAGCCAACAAACTAGTAAAAATAAACTCATCTTCATTCAATCCTAAATCTTTTGCCATTCTTTGTTTAGCTTTTATTTCCTCTACTCTTTTCCTACCATTAGCATTTGGAATTATAAGAGCAACTTTTTTACCCAATCTTTTTAATTCAACAAATATTTTAATAATTGAATTAATCCCTTTTGCATCGAGTCTAGTTGTACAAACAGGATATGTCTGAATAATATCCCTATCCCATAATTTATACTTATCAACTATCATCTTAGTAACTGGATGCCAACCAAACATATAAGCAGGTTCTTTCTCATTAAATACTGTTCTACACTGTTCTGGTTTCACTTTAATAGCCTTAGCAAAATGACCGACATCAGAATAATTCAAATAAACAAATTTAGCATTGGGCATAGAAAAATCCATATCATGTCCTATACCAGAACGCGCGAAATGCAACCAAGGTATATCAACTTTACACTGACGAATCGCCTCAGAATATGTAACAGTATCCTGAATATAAAAATCGTGGGTTATCGCAATATCAAATTCAGGCAATACTTTCCTAAACATATCAATTAACTTATTCTTAATTTCCTCATTAACAACCATTTTCTCTCTCTTAAACTTAGGCATTATCTTCAATATCTTACAACCTAAATCTTCTTCTGTTAATTTTGAATCTTCTCTCAAAAAAATAGTAACATCATGTCCATGTTCTTTAAGTATTTTAATTTGATTTCTAGTTGCACGTGCAGGACTATATGATGCAGGCATTGAATTAAAATGACTTATAATAGCAATTTTTAATGGTTTCTTTTTCTCTACTATCTTTGGCGGTATTATTACATCTACTGGCTTTTCTGAATGGATATCTAACAACCTAACAGATTCATCAAGAGAAGGAATTATATCATCTCGATCAAATTCTCGTTTAAAGAAATAATGAGTAAGATCATTCTCAGTTTTACTCCTATCTCTAATAGTCATAGTAAGAAAAAAGCTATTCAATTCTTTTGCCTTTTTTATTACTTCATCTAATTTCATAATATTACTTTATTCATAAAAAAATGAAAACTCCATGAAAATATGTCAATCGTGGGAAAAACACATTCCACAGAGTCTTCATTCTGTCACCCACGATTTATTAATTTTTATTCTTTAGGTTCAGCAACCTTCATTATTTTTATTCTTATAGCTTGTTCTATTGCTGGTCCTTGTTTACCAACAATAATACCAATCAAACAAGTAAGTGTTGGAACAAGTATAGATAATTCTTTTTCCAATACCGAAAGTACGACAATTGCGACAATACTTAAGGCAGTTAAAAAATAAATGCCCAGATCTATTTTTGTCATAAATTTATTAATTATTATTTTTCTCAATAAGGAAGAGTTTCCCCTCCCTTATTAATATCTTTATGCAATCAACGAAGTTGAACTAGAAGTACTTGAACTTGTAGAACTGCTTGAACTTGAAGTACTAGAAGATGTCGAACTTGAAGTAGACGAACTAGTGCTAGAAGAAGTCGAACTTGAACTTGAAGATGTCGAACTTGAAGTTGACGAACTAGTGCTAGAACTTGTAGAACTGCAAGAACTTGAAGTAGAACTACTAGTGCTTGAACTTGTAGAACTACTAGAACTTGAAGTCGAACTTGAAGTTGACGAACTAGTGCTAGAAGAAGTCGAACTTGAACTTGAAGATGTCGAACTTGAAGTTGACGAACTAGTGCTAGAACTTGTAGAACTGCAAGAACTTGAAGTAGAAGAACTAGTGCTTGAAGAACTAGAACTTGAAGTGCTAGAACTCGTAGAACTGCTAGAACTTGAAGTAGACGAACTAGTACTAGAAGATGTCGAACTTGAAGTAGAACTACTAGTGCTAGAACTTGTAGAACTGCTAGAACTTGAAGTAGACGAACTAGTGCTAGAACTTGTAGAACTGCTAGAACTTGAAGTAGAACTACTAGTGCTTGAACTTGTAGAACTACTAGAACTTGAAGTCGAACTTGAAGTTGACGAACTAGTGCTAGAAGAAGTCGAACTTGAAGTGGACGAACTAGTGCTAGAACTTGTAGAACTGCTTGAACTTGAAGTAGACGAACTAGTGCTAGAACTTGTAGAACTACTTGAACTTGAAGTAGACGAACTAGTGCTAGAACTTGTAGAACTACTTGAACTTGAAGTAGACGAACTAGTGCTAGAACTTGTAGAACTGCTTGAACTTGAAGTGCTAGAACTCGTAGAACTGCTTGTAGATGAAGTAGAAGAATACCAATTTACATTTCCAGTAGACCATTTCCTAACATTAGCAATATTAAGGTAAGTCAAATCCATATTATCAGCACCACCATTATATATATATAATGGTACTAATTCTAATTTTGGAATTCTGTCAGTATTATGATGTTTAGCAACTCTTACCTTATCAGCTCCATTTCCAATCCAAAACTCAACTTTATCAATCCACCATCTAATCTCAAACTCAGTCGGAGTATTAGTCCAATTAGCATTCCAAGTAATGGTATTTTGTTCTGGGATGCCATCAATGTCACCATATGTTCTGGTATAGAAATTGGTTTCCTGAATATAAAAATACGCAGCGTGTCGATTTCCGTATGCTCTGCTAAAAATTCCAAAAATACGGGCATCTCCAACAGTTGGCTCAGTTGGAATAGTAAACTTAAAAGTAAAATATCCCATCATATACGAACCAAGCGTATTTACTCTACAGGAACTAAATCTAATTTTCCCACTAGGAATCACAATTGGAAAAGTCGCAGATGATGACTGAAAAAAATCATTATTATCATAACCATACCGCGTTGGGTCATAGAAAAAGTGGTATTGTTCGTCCACCAATCTCTGATGTGCCATATACTAATTTAATTATTCTTTAGTTGTGTCGTTTTGTGTTGTTTCAACAGGATTATCTTCAGTAGGTTTTATAATAGGCGGTCTGCCTCTTCCTTTTGGCTTTTCTTGTGCTACTTCCTCATCCCCATATAGAGAAACCTTAGGAGATTCCAAATTACTATCAGTTAACTCTATCTTATCCTTATTCTTTTCTTTAATTATATTCTTAAGCATTTCTTTTGCCAATTCAGGAGCTATTTCTTTAGCTAATTTTACACCCTCTTCTTTAACCATTTCCTTTATAATTTTCTTCTGTTGAGATGTGAAAGTAACTCTAGGTTTTGGATTAACATTTTTTTTAACAAGTCCGCCTTCTAATTCCAAAATATTATGTTCAGGTTCTGCTGAAACTCTGGTTTCAGCAAAAGGATCTTTTTTCTCTTCTTCTAATATTACAAAATCACTACCAAATCCTAAATGATTCTTCATTCTTTCAACTACATCCTCATCTTTAATATTTACAATTCCTTCTTCAAATCTAATATAAAGTCCAGGAACAGCTTGTCGACCAGTTATTGGTTCCGCTGGTATACCTGGTTTTAAAACAACACACAATTTATTGTTCTTGCTTATAAACTTCATAATTTTTTTTCATTATTTATTATGTCCCAAAAAGGGAAGTTTTCACTTCCCAATTTAGTATTTTATTCTCGTTCGTAAGAAACTTCTAATATAAGACCTGCATCAGCTAAAGTACCAGCTGTATCTTGAATTCGAACAATCAAATCATTACCCCAATCAGAGGTAATTACACCTTCTCCACCAGCAAAGTTAACAGTAGTTGAAACAGAATCTATACCAATCGCCTGATAAACCTGAGTTTCAGTCTGAAGCACAGGATTATATTCCCAAACCTGAACACCATTAATTTCATCACCGCCATTATTACAATAGTAAGTAAATCCTATCAAACTTACTCGATGAGCGCCTTTTGCCCTAGATGAATCAACTCCATTCTCACCATTTGGATTTCGGTTATAAGCGCATCTATAAGTTAAACGCTTTGAAATATCAGTATCAATGTAAGCTTCATAATAACCAGCGCCAGTTGGATCAGTTGTAAGGTCATCAACGAATGGCGAAGTAGCCGTTAAGTCTGATCGAAGAGCATCAACTAATTCAGCATTCCAATACATACTATTATTGATAGCCTCAGCCAAAGCTCCCATGGTAAGAAAATCAGCAAACAAGAATTCTTCAGTACCACCATCAGAAGTAATTAAAGTAATATCTTGGTCAGTATCAACTGCTATTTGAGCGCCAGTAACTGAACCCTTGCCAATATATTTCATTCGAATAGCGACAGGAGTATCAGCTACATGAACCTCAGTCATTCCAGACTTTAATGCGTTTCTTAGTTTTATTGAATTTAGAGAACCCATATTTTTCTATTCTATTAATTAAACCAGCCAATTACCCGTGGCTTTTTCGGACCGTAAGTTAAACCTACAGAAAGGGCTGATTTTAGCATCCCAGCCCTTTGAAGGATATCTATTGTTTATTCTCTAATGTACCGTACTTGTAGATAAGCGCCAGCATCAGCTAATGAAGTATCATCAACAATTCTGACAATTATATCATTATTGAAACCAGCTGAAAGTTCACCATGACCACCAGCAAAATTAGAAGTTTCAGTATTATCAGTTACAGAAAGCGCCTGAAAAATCTGATTTTCAGTATTATTCTGACGATCATATTCCCATACTTGAACATCATTAACAGAAGCATTACCTAAAGTTGCCCAATAAGTGAATTCTTTCAATGCTACCCGATGATTTCCACCAGGAACTTCAGCACCAACATTACGGTCGTAAGTACAACGATAAGTTAATGATAATGCAACATTAGTATCAATCAGACAATCATAATAACCATCAGCAGTAATAGTAAGACCAGCATCATCAACCATTGGATTACCAGCAGTTAAATCTGCCCTTAAAGCATCAAGCAACTTAGCTTCCCAATAATTACTGCCACTAATCGCATCAACTAACGATCCCATAGTAATAAAATCAGCAAACAAGAATTCTTCAGTACCACCATCAGAAGAAGTCAAAGTAATATCTTGATTAGTATCAACAACTACAGTCGTAACAGTACCGCTACCCTTATATTTTAAACGAATAGCAACATCTCCATTGGCAACATGCATTGCTGCCTTTGTTCCGCTTAGTAAATCCTGCATTATTGCAGATTCCATAGATTTTCCCATATATTTAATAGTTATTTCTTTAGGTCTGGGGACAACCCAGACAGTCCATTTACCCAAGGACATGTGGGACTAGGAGTCATACTCCCAGAGGGCGGTGATTTTTAATATCCCACCGCCCTGAAGGATATATCTAAAGTTTTAACGCTTTAAATCATCTGTATACTTTACTCCTTTTTCCCTGTATTGTTTTGGAAAGTTTTTAACTACCAATGAGCATTTTTCATAAAACGCTCTTGCAGACCAAGTTCCCTTAGCATAGTTACACCATTTGCAACATGCTATAACATTGCCGATTTCGTATCCCTTAGAATTATCTAAGCGATCTATTCCAGCAGCATTAGTCACTTTAGCGCCACAATAGTCACAATTATCTTTCCTAATTCCATTATATTCCTCAAAAGTAATAGAAAATGATATCCCACGAGCTTTAGCATCCTTTTTCAAGGTTGTATATCTGCCCTTAGGAGTTTTATAGCGATCATTCACGTTTTTACTAAAACATGTCTTACACCACGAATTTTTACCATTATCTTTCTTTTTATCATTATAAAAAGATTCAGCAGGAAGAAGTAAAGAACATTTTGTGCATCTAATTTTCATATGATTACTTATTAAGAATTAACTTAATAAGTATATCACATTACTCAAGAAGTGTACAACCCTAGGCTGTCACTCCTTTTAAGAGAGCACATCTGCCTGGTTCCTTTCTTTCCAATCCACATTCAGTCAAGTATTCATCAACAATACCATCAGTTCCAGGAATTTGAATGTTTGTATTCAAGTGAGTATCACTTTCATTCATGTACCTGTATCTGAAACAATTCATGTCAAGCAAGAATCCATAGCCAGAATAATCTTCAACAAATAGAGGATTATGGACTAAATTAATCTTACCGAATGATGTTGTGTATTCCTGTATTTGCATGCCATAACTCTTTGCAAGAGGTTTCATTTGGATTTGACCTCTAGCAAATTCATTAATAGCCTGTAATACAACACCACCACACATAAATAGCTTTTCAGTATCACCATAAGTGAAACCTTCACGCAAAAATGTGTTGAAATCAGGAGCAGTTAATATGCCGCCTACGTTCTGAATGTAAGCCTGGCTTCCCTCAATAAATTCGAGGACACCACCAGTATTACGTTCAGGAAGGCCATTGGTACCAGTTCCATCATTTTTTTCACCCCAAATAAAGGCTCTCTCAATATCTAGTAAATGTTCTGTACCCAATTTTGCTCTAAGATATGAAAGGTCTTTCTCACCATACACATCAGACTTCATTTCAGTTCGAGAAAGTGCAATTGTGCGTCTAAAAATTTGAGTAAAATTGGTTTGTTTTGCGGAACGAGTTGTATTAACGTTCCTTGCTGTAGCATTTTCTTCATTGATATTACCAATGATGTACAAGCCATCACCAATAAGACCAGCAGCCGCAGCAGTTGTACCTATAGAACGATTAGCAGTAATTTCAGTTACACCACCAACAGCGACAGTAGCAACTGACATTCTCTCACCAGTTCTAGCATTCATGATCATATCTCCAATAGTGAAAATATGAGCCGAACTTGCACCAGCACCACTTACAGTAATAGTAACTGGGTCACCAACACCATAAACGGCATTAACTTTAGCGTATCTTCCGCCATAGTAATCTTCAAGCCAACCAAATTCTGGATTTCCACAGGATGCTTTTCGCATTCCTGTTCCAGTCCAAGCCTTACCATCGTATACCTTACCAACCTGAGTCAATAAAGTAGTTAATGGATGCTTGGCAGG
>Ga0307928_10000832_pt1 | contig 23231 bp, 29 predicted proteins | sample AceLakmetagen232_FD_201815 | JGI IMG/M metagenome (GOLD analysis project Ga0307928, IMG submission 201815) | Saline water microbial communities from Ace Lake, Antarctica - #232 | ecosystem: Environmental > Aquatic > Non-marine Saline and Alkaline > Saline | place: Antarctica: Ace Lake... | reverse complement strand
ATGAAGACGGCCCTCGTGCGCAACACTTTGTACGTAAGTTATGCATTGACAACAAGTTATGAGAGGCACAAAATAAGCACTTAAAATGACTCCACCTGATCAACAAAAAACCTTAAACCAATACGACTTGGAAGCCCGCCAAAAGCGTCGAGCTAGTGAGCGCGACATTGGCCCGATCCCCGCGATCAAGAACCTACGCCGCCGGCGGAAAGCTAAGGGAAATACTGAGTATTATCTGCGGACTTACTTTGACTACATCTATTTTAACCCCTTCTCTAATGACCAGAAATATATACTCAAGGTGTTAAAATCCGGTGTCGATTCTCTTGGCTGGCAGGCATTGGCGGCGGAGCGTGGCGGCGGTAAGTCCCAGATTACGCGGGGTTTTATAACTCACGAGGTGAATTATGGGCGAATGAATTTTGTAGTATTGATAAACGCTAACAAGGCAGAGGCTGCTAATTCTTTGGAGAATATCCAATATATGTACGAGTCTTCGGAATTATTGGCAGAGGACTTCCCCGAAATTTGCTATCCGGTGATGAAGCTGGAAGGTGCGGCCCAACGGGCCAGGATGCAGATTTGCGAGGGTGAACGGACTAATTTAGAATGGGGCCGGGATATAATCACGATGCCAGAGATTAAAAACTCCCTTGCTGCCAAGGCTATTATTATGACTCGTGGAATCGACGGGGCAATCCGGGGATTGAATAAGCGGGCAATCCGTCCTGATAATGTAATCCTGGACGATATAGAAACCCGCGAAAGTGCCTATAGTGTTTCGCAGTCCAGAGCCAGGAAAGCGACTGTTAATCAAGATGTGATAGGTTTAGCTGGCCCCGGTAAGAAAATATCTGCTGTTATGCTAGGCACGATCATTAAAAAAGATTGTATTATTGACGAATACACTGACCCGAAAAGGCAGCCGGCTTGGCATGGCGTCCGTCAAAAGCTACTTATTAAGAAACCCGATAACTTGGAGATGTGGGACAGGTTTATAGAGTTACGCAGAGCCGGTCAGATAGAGGGTGATAAGCTGGGTAAGGATGCCCACTTATATTATAAGAAGACCCGTAAGAAGATGGACAAAGGGGCGGAGGTTAGCAATAAGTACCGATACAATAAGGAGTTCGAGTTATCTGCATTGGAAGCCACTTATGTTTTAATAGCCGATATGGGCTGGACTGACTTTGCCTGCGAGTACCAAAACGAGCCAGAGGACAACACGCAGGGGAGCGTAAACCTTGAAATAGCAACGGTTTGCAAGAAGGTTAATCACTTAGAGCGTGGTGTTGTCCCGGCGTGGTGTGAGAAACTAACCTGCTATATCGATGTGGGCGGGCGTTTGTTGCATTGGTCAATCGTCGCATGGCGGCAAGGGCTGGAGGGGTATATCGTGGATTACGGAACCGAACCCGTTCACTCTCCGCATACCGGCAAGCTCAATTCAGACGAAAATAAGGAGTCGGTAGAGAACGCTATCCATTCCGCTTTAGTGGATTTTTACACGTGGGAGCGGGATAACGGATGGGCTAATGCTGATACCGGGGAAGTTCGCCATGTTGATCTTGGATTGGTTGATTCTAATTGGCTACCCGACCCGGTCTGCCTATTCTGCCAGGAAACCCGCGGAGTATTCCGGCCCGCTCAGGGGTTCGGCACTGGTTCGGGTAAGGCCAAATATAAACAACCGGCTTCAAAGGGTACGGCGAAAACCAAGAAAATAGGTCACCATTGGTACGCTTCCCAGCTGCCCCGGTACGGTTGGTTGTTCAATCTGGACGCCGATTATTTCAAAAACGCGGTACATACTGGGTTTATGATCCCTGAAAAAATGCAAGGTAGTATCAGTCTTTACGGTAGCGACCCGGTGAAGCATCGAGACTTCGCACGCCAAATAGTTGCTGAACAATGGGTTAGGGAGTTCCAGCCGGGCAAGGGTTGGAGCGAGGGGTTCGTTGTGACGTACCGTCATAATCATTATTTGGATACCGTGGCAGGTAATTACGCAGTTGCTAACATGCTAGGAATAAAGGCTTTAACCAAGACCGAAACAAAACCAACCCCCAAACCAACTAAACCAATTAAACGCCCTGCCAAGCGTACGGCGGGCAAGAAGATTAAATCTAGATATTAAGGAGATACGATGGAAAACCAAGAAAAAAACGATTATTATCTAAAAAGAACTTATGAGCATATACGACGTGTTCAGGCTAATGTGTATTATTTATTGACGCACTGCGGGAATGACTTTATGATGACAGATGACGAAAAAGGATTCTTATGTGGAACGCATTAATCCACGATTCAACCAAGTTTAGCGACGAGCAATATTCCGCATATGCTGAATTCTCTTGGCATAAAAAGAACGGTACTGAATTAATAAATGAGCAGCAAGAAGTATTTGACATAGCGTGTTTAGATCATTACCAGATAGAGAACCACCATCCAGAGAGGTTTGAAAACAGGCAAGGTATGATGACTTCTATGGAAATTATCGAAATGGCTTGCGACTTACAGGCAATGGCAGATGAGTTTGGCGAAGGGGATTTCGAGAAGTATTACGAAACGGTTTGGAAAAGGAGCCATATCAAGTATTTTAATGATTATCAGTGGGGTCAGGTTGTTAAATATATGGACAGATGTTTACGTTGCTTCAAAGCAAAGGTATCGAAATCAGATAATAAATAACCAAAAACAAACCCCTAACAACAGGAGCTAAAATGGCTAAAGTCAAGAAAACAAAGAAAAAGACCGCGAAGAAGAAAGTAACATCAGGTACAATCAAAAATGTCGATAAAAATACCGAAAAACCTAAGCCTTTAGTAGCTTCTTCCACGCAAGAAGCGGCGAAAAAGCCCGATCCGCAGTACTATTTCCCCCGTAAAAAATGCCCGTGGTGCAAAGTGGACGACTCAAAAGCTACGTCAACACAGGGAAACGTGCAATATCGCAAGTGTAATCGGGTACATTGCAATCGAACTTTCACGGTTATGCAGGAAATCCTTAAATAATACTACGCATTTGTGGATATATTCGCAATAGTTTACAAAATCTGTAAACTATTTCGCAAAAGTGAATTATCTTGCTTGATTACTTGGGCTTGTGGTGTATATTTCTGGTAGTGAATGGTCACTATTGGAAAAAAGTATGTCATTAACAAGCTCAAGTACTCTTGCGACAGCGTTGGCTCAATATAATGATAACCTCTCATGGGACGGTAGTCCTGCCAAGGCGGTTTTAGCTTTGGAGGCTGTGCGGTGGTTGTTGATTAATCGGGCTGAGTCGATAAGTGGTGAAAATGAATCGATCAATTATGCGAGCATTGATAGTGAAAAGGGGAAGCTAGAAAGCTATATTGCAGCGGCGGGGACTACGAGCCGATCAACTAAAACATCCTTCACGCGTGGGAGGATGTTGACATGAGTACCAGACCTATACGATCTGTTACCACTCAAGCCCAAAGCAATGGTCATTCAAGGTCAGGCGTACAAACCCCTAACAAGCAAGGATGTTATTCTGCAACGGGGTATCATTCTGTAACTGTTTCGCGGCGTGAAGGTAGAATGTCGCCTCAGTCAGCAGGGTTTCAAAGTTTAGAATATGACCGGGCAACATTAGTCAATCAGTCGCGTAAGTTCATGCGTGACAATGGGATATATTACGGGATGCTCGAAAGGGCCGTAAATTATATAGTCGGTAACGGTTTTAGTTTACAAGTTTTAAGCAAGAACAAGAAAAACGCAGCTAAAATCGAGGCTTTATGGAAAAACTATTGGAAAAGCCCGGAGGTTAAAGGGATTCAAACCGGCGAACGCGTCGAACGGATGATTATTCGTGAAATGTTCGTTGCGGGGGATACCGGGTTAATCAAGGTTAAAAATGGTTTAGTCCAACATATCGAAGCTGAACAAATAGCGGGCAAGGGTCAAAAGCTCAAGAATGGGATAGAGACTACCAGCGTAGGTAAGCCTACAAAGTATTGGGTAAGTCCTTATAATCCCAGTGGTTATGTTCAAGCAGGCAAAGCTAAACCCTATGAGCCTAAGGAGTTTATATTTGTAACCGACCCCGACCGGCCATCCAGTATAAGAACCGTTCCACCGTGTCAATCAGTCTTTGCGATGCTACACCGAATCAATGATGTTTGTGACTCCGAGGCAATAGCTTGGCAACTGCTGGCAAGACTGGCGGTATCTGTAACCCGTGAAAATGCAAACTCTTTAGCTTTTGACGAAAGCTCTGCGGATACAACTGCAACGGACGACGAATTGGCAATGCGTGTTCAGGAATTGGATTATGCTTTAGTCTTCCACGGCGAACCAGGCGACAAGATCGAATCTATAAAGCACGATTTGCCGGGAAGCAATTTTCCGTCGTCGATCAATATGTTCTTACGCCTCCTGGGATTGCCTTTGGGACTACCTTTAGAAATAATCCTGCTTGACTGGACGAAATCCAATTATAGCCAATCGCGGGCGGTATTAGAGCAGACATTTAAGACGTTTACGTCGTGGCAGTCGCTTTTGGAAACGGCGTTAAATGAGATTTTTGATTGGAAGATTAGATCATGGCAAGCATCGGGACTTATTAAAGGCAAGCAATCACCTGACTTTGACAGGCATGAATGGATTAAACCATCGTTCCCGTGGCTCGATCAACTCAAAGAAGTACAAGCATGGGGGTCGAAGGTCGATAGGTCATACGCCACACATGGTCAAGTGTGTAAGTCTCTAGGGTTTGAGCGCGAGGATATTGTAAATATCCGCGAACGAGAAGTACGCGACGCTATAGAACGCTCCCAGAAAATTGAAAAAGATACCAAGGTTGTAGTTCCGTGGCAAACATTTGCAGGATTAGAACCAACCGAAACAGTTAATACCCAGTCAGATACCCCTGGCAATACTGCTAAAAATAAAGAGGATTTAGATAATGAGTGAGTACATGAACCAGGCGTATCTGTCTGAATTAGCTAAAGAGCCGTGGGCAATGCAGCCTGAAAAGTTAACTGATTTATTTACAAGAATCAGCAGCTTTGAAGCATCGCCAATGATAGCTGCTATTGAGAACGCAAGAGACAAAGCACCTCAAACAGCCATGACTATAAATGGTGAGACGGCAACTATCCATGTAACCGGCGTATTAATGAAAACCGTTCCAGCGTATTTTAAGTGGCTTGGAATTGAAGCAACTGGTTATGATGCAATCAGAAATGATATTGCATCGGTATCATCTAATCCAAAAATTAAAAACGTAAATCTCGATATATCGTCTCCCGGTGGGCAGGTGTCAGGCGTTGATTTTGTCGTCGATGATTTGAAATCATTACGACAAGAGAAAAACGTAACGGCTTGCGTTAATGATTTATGCGCATCGGCTGGATATATGCTTGCGTCGCAAGCAGGAACGATCGAAGCTAATCGTGGAGCGACTATTGGATCAATTGGCGTTTATATGGTCATTACTGATCTTAGCAAAATGGCGGAAAACCAAGGGGTCAAGGTTAATGTTATCAGTTCGGGAGAATTTAAGGGAACGGGTGTTCCTGGTACTGAAATTACCGACAAGCAATTGCAACCGTTTCAGGAAATAGTCAGCGGCCTAGCGGCCCAGTTTGTTTCCAGCGTCGCAGAGGGACGCGACATGGGCATAACTAATGTGCAAGCATTAGCTACGGGTCGAATGTGGTTAGCTGCGGAGGCTAAGGAATTGGGGTTAATTGATACAGTTATAAATAGTGAAAATAGTGACGGCCAAATCGAACCGTCCGTAAACTCAAACATAAAGGATAAAGTTATGAGTGAAAAAGAGTCTCAAGAACTGATCGAGACGGCCAAAGCTGAAAATGAAAAAGAAGTTATGGGCAAGTTCGATCAGATGTTAGCGGCATTTCCTGAAAATCAGGAGTTCGCTATAACGCAATTTAAAGCCGGTGCATCATTAGATCAGGCTAAAATTGCATATGCCGATGTTCTTGCAAAGGAAAACGCCGATCTTAAAGCTGGCATCGAAGCCAAGGACAAAGAAATCGCCGACGCTAAAGCAACCGAAACCGTAGCGGTTGAGGGTGCAGATGCAATTAATACCAGCGGTACAGATAGTTCCTCTGGTTCAAAGGGTGATTTTATCCAACAGGCTCACGATTTAGCCAAAGAAAAAGGGATTGATACCGGCGAAGCTATGAAGCAAATAGCAAGGTCTGACCCGGACTCATATTATGAGTTCGTTGAGAAATGTCCACCGGCTCGGAAACCGCGTAAGAGCAAATAACCATAACATTAACAAATTAATTAAGGAGTGATGTTATGTCACAACAGACCATGAGTCCTAAAACCTTTACTTCGACGGTAGCCCTAGAGGCGTATCGTCGGGTAAAATTAACCGCGTCTAGCGGAACGACTGTCGAATACGCCGACCAGACCGATAGCTCGGACTATATCGGGGTCACACATGAAGCAGTTGCGATAACTACGCATGTGGCTATACACCTTATAGGCGTGCAAAGAACCTTCAAATGTGAATCGGCTGATACTTTCGCCGCTGGTGCAGACCTATACGCAGCCGACGACGGGAAAGTTTCCGATTCTGCTAGCGGTAACGTAATTGGTACAGCATTGGAAGCGTCTACAGCTGCAGGTGATATAGTTGAATGTACGCTTGACTATAATGGCGGTGTAGTCTCTTGGACACGAGCGACATTAACTCAAGCAGACTTAGCCGTATATAATGTCCCGCTAACTAATATGCGAGTATGGGATGCGATGCATACTAAAGCGGTTGCAACCACGGGCGCCAACGATGACCTTGCGTTTGTAGCTGGAACTTTTGGAACCAGCAATAATACGCTTAGCACTGGTGATCTTAAAAATGCCGGAGCGACAAGTCGAAAAGTTGGTTTTCAGTTTGCCGTACCAATCGAATACGTGGCGGCCCAGACTATAACCTTGAGAGTCAATGCTTTAACTGCGACTACCGTTGCGAGTGTTTCGAGTACGGTTGATTGTGAGGTTACTAACTATGATGATGCCACTGCAGACATTTGCGCGACCGCTCTCCAGAGTATAAATGCAGTAGTAGCGGCTAATAAAGATTTTACAATTACAGCAACCGATGTAACGCCGGGCGATTTGCTCGACGTGGTTTTAACATTGGCCGTTAATGATTCAGGAACTGGCACAGCGGTCAATCCGACGATTAACTCTGTCCAGATGCTTTTGGATATTAAGAGTTAGCCGTTATTACTAGCAAACAAAAATATTAAAAATTAAGGAGCTATATTATGTCACAAGAAAACATGAGTCCGAAAGCCTTCACCTCTACCGAGGCACTAGAGGCATTTCGGCGAGTGAAACTAACCGCCGCAAGTGGTACAGCGGTGGAGTATGCCGACCAAACTGACAGTTCGAGCTTTATTGGTATTACCATGGAAGCGTCAGTAATCACTACTTCGGTAGCTGTTCAGCTTAAAGGTATGCAGCAATCGTTCAAATGTACAGCAGCTGATTCGTTCGATGTCGGTGCGACTTTGTATGCCGCGGATGATGGGAAAGTTTCCGATTCGGCTAGCGGTAACGCTATTGGCACAGCGTTGGAAGCCGCGACCGCAGATGATGATATCGTCGAATGTTTACTTGATAATGGAGCTGGTACTATGAGTTGGGCCAGGGCCCAAATGACACAGGATAACGCGGCTGTTTACCATGTTCCATTGACCGACATGCGGGTATGGAACGCGATGCACACCTTAGCTGTAGTGACTACAGCGGCTGCCGATGATCTTGCTTTTGTCGCGGGAACCTTTGGAACCAGTAACAATACACTTAATGCGGGTGATTTGCAAGATGCCGGATTAACAACTATGAAAGTTGGATTCCAATTTGCGATGCCCGTCGAATACACGGCGGCGGAAACAATTACGCTGAGAGTTAAGGCGCTTGTGGCCACGAACGTGGCTGATACATCTTGTACGCTTGATGCAGAGGTTACAAACTTTGATGATCCAACAGAGGATATTTGTGCAACAGCGGTCACAGATATGAACGACACTACCGTTGCTGATATTGATTTTACGATCACGGCGACCGATGTTACGGCGGGTGATTTGCTCGATGTTGTATTGACGATTGCTTGTACCGATGCTGCAACTAGTGCCGAAGTTCTCCCAACGATTAACGCTATTCAGATGCTTTTAGACGTTAAGGGTTAATTTAATACCCATTGGGCTAGGCTTGCAACCGAAAGGCGTCGCTGAACGCTTGCCCAATGTTTTATATTCAGCACAACGAAACTCCTTATCAGCAAAGGAACTAAAAAAAGATAAGGAGCTATATATTATGGCTATTCAATACGCCTCAAGAGGTGCAGAGAGAGCAGACCTCGGAGAAATTTTCTCTCAATTCAACGCAGTAGAAGAAGGCTTTGTCACAACACAGGTATTGCCAGTTCTTGAACTGGGCAAACAAGCGGCGGCAATTTCCGTCCGCATGCGTGAAAACCTAAAACGAGCCGACGCCAAACATTCCAACGGCGGGGCGTTTAATCGTATCAATCTTAATGTTGAGGATTTGACTTACCAGACTATAGATTATGGTCTGGAAGAACTGATCACCGACACCGACCGCGAGAACTATGTTACTGACTTTGACGCAGATGCGGAGGCACTAGCAAACGTCCGGTATCACATGTTTTTAGAGCAGGAAATACGTGGAGCGACGGCGTTATTTAACGGGACCACCTTCACAGGTGCGGCCCTTTATACCGATGTTAGTGCGGCCCCCTGGGATGCGGCTGGCAGTGATGCCATTGGTCATATCTTGGCGGCCCGCGACCAGATCAGAGCAAACGTCGGCATGTATCCGACTTCGATGCTTATAGGTGCTGTTACAGCAACCAACCTCCTGAACAATACTGCAATCCGGGCGGCATTTAGTCCGACTGCTGTTCCAACAGTAGCTCTGTTAATGGCTCAGTTAGGAGCTTTGGTTGGTATTCCTGAATTGATTGTCGGCGAAAAGGTTTATGACTCTGCATTAGAAGGTCAAGACTTCTCAGGCTCCGATATTTGGTCCGATGACTATGCTTTGTTGTTTGTCAAACAAACCTTAGGCCCTAAGTCTGGTGGACTTGGCAGGACTATCACTTGGGACAGGGCAGTTGATGGCGTTGTTAGCGTTGATATGTATCGCGAAAACCAAACAGCGTCCGACGTTGTTCGTGTTCGCCAATTCCAGCAAGAGAAACTCTTTGATCCTTATTATGGCCACTTGCTCAAAGTCGATGCTTAATTAACTTTCATTTTTCGCTCTGGGCGTGAAATCTCAGAGCGAAAATACTTTTTAAGGATACCAACATGGCTAAAGAAAAGTGCGAAGATCATTCTGGATGCGTAACACAAATAGAGACCAATAGAACGAATATCGAAAAGATATTTATGGCAGTTGATAATGTTAAGAACCGCCCGCCTGTGTGGATGAGTTTGGCGTTTGCGGCGGTATGGTGTTTTGTAGGTTGGTTAATTAAATAATGGCTAAAAAACTTACAATAAATAAGACTTCTAAAAAAACAAAAAACGCTCGTGTTGCAATAGATGTTGTAACAGCTGAGGCCAATGAGCGTTTTGCGGCAATGGAAAAGCTAACAAAAGATCAAATTCAGTGGATTCGTGATAGAGATGAGTTTACAGATAAGCTATTAAAACTAGCAAAGGTAGCAAATGATTATAACCGGTGAAAACTTTTCAGGGTTGATCGATGCCAGTAATGCCACAGAATTCAAAGGGTGTAACTTCACGCAGAAAATCCCTAGAGAAATAGATGGGCTTAAGGTTGGAGTAGCTATTTTTACTGACGACGTAGCTCGCACGTTTATAAATTGTAATCTCTGTAATTGTGAGCCGCCCGCCGGATCGATATTAGTTGGATGCAACACGACTATTAAAGAATTTGACACAGTTGTAGACATAAACCAAATTGAGATCGACGGGGAAATTATGGATATTCTGATATATGAAGACGTTGTTTACGGAAAGTATATCGACGGAGGTTATGAATACTAATGGCCGTAACAAACATATATGTTAATAATGGTAATGTTGGAGCCAAAGATGGAACGACAGAAGCAAAGGGCTGGCCCACTCTTGGCGAAGCCGAAGACGACATAACCACTAATACGCGAACAGATGTTCATGTTTGGGTTAAAAATACAGGGGTTGCTTATGATGAGGCACATGCCACCGTTGGCGGAGTAGCTGTGTTAGGTATTTTATTTGGTGCGGGAACTGCCACAGCTCCAATAGTTTGGGAATCATATACTATTACAATCGGCGATACGGGCTATGACCCTGATAGCCGTGTTGTTATTGATGCAAGCGGCGGCGGGTACATTGTTACAGGAATAGCATGTTTAGCAGTATACAATAATTTTATAGGGTTTGACATTACGAGTTCACTCGCGATAGGGGTATCAATTGCCGATAATGTAACATTTGTTAATTGCCGCTTCCAGAATAATGGCGGAGACGGGTTATCCCAGCCATACGGCGCAGATTTTGTTATATGCATAAACTGTGAATTCGACAACAATTCAGGTAAGGGTGCGGATGTTGGTACTGGTACTTTTGTAAACTGCTCTGCTTATAATAATACATCATACGGGTGCAACTGTGTATTTGGTGGAATATTTATAAACTGTTTGGGTTTTGGCAACGAAGAGTTTGGCTCTGGCGTTACGCCATTTGTCGCAAATGTTAAGCCTTTTATAGTTTACGGATGTACTTGCGATGGAAATAATCAAGGAAACGGGACATGGCTTGTCGGTGAAAGCGGTGTAGCGGCCCAGTGTTTAGCTGTAAATAATATATTTTATAATTGCTTATATGGATTGGTTGGAAAAGTCGGAGAAGATCCGAGTTATAATTTCCCAAACCTTAATAACTTATATTACGATAATGCGACTGATACTAATATAACCGGCGGAGTGGATGCCGATCATGGCGACGTGTTGGCCGATCCATTGTTTGTAGATGTTGGCAGTGACGATTATCAGTTAAGACCTGGATCGCCCGCTATTAATGCGGGGTTGGGAACTAATATAGATATAGGTTATAGTCAGGCCAACCGCAACCAAATACCAAGGGGACGGAGGCACAATGTTTAAGAATGTAGCAAGCCAGAAAATAGCTATTTATGCGTATGATGCGGTTAACGAAACAGCGAAGACCGGGGACGCCGCCCAGATTACAGCACAAATATCTTTAGATGGAGAGGCAACGGCGGCGACAAATGATGCTAGTCCAACGGAATTAGATTCCACGGATGCTCCAGGTATTTATTTGTTTGACATGACGCAAGCTGAAACCAATGCTGATTTGGTTGTGCTTTCATCTGTAAGCTCGACAGATGATATAGTAATTGAACCGATTATAATCTATCCGGTAATAACGGCTGCAATTGAAACAAAGATAGATACTATAGTGGTAGCAACGATTACAAATGCAACCGGTGCGGACGTTGCAACTGATATTAAAGCAATTAAGGCTGAGACGGTTTTAATTGTTGAAGACACCGGCGAACTGCAAACCAACCAAAGCGCATGGACTACGGCCACAACTACAACGCTTGCTGGATTAACGGTTGATGTAATATCGGTAAGCGGAGATACTACATCTGCAAATAATCTTGAGTTGCAATATGACGGCAATGGGCTGGCAGGAGACACTTTCCCTGCTACACAAGCTCAAATGCTTAATATTACAAATTCAGGAAGTGCTGTTAGTCGTCCTGCAAGTAGTTACACATTAACGACAGGTAACCAAACGGCCAACTTATATACTGATACGGCTGCACTAAATGGAACCAAGCATACCCATACGGATGATGGGAATGAAATGGTATTGGATTATGAATTTAATATTGGATCAGGTACGCCTTCAAGTGTAACTATTACGGGTGCTTTGACAGGGAATAATGATGATTTAGAGGTGGCTGCTTATGATTATATTGCAGATGAATATGTTCAAATTGGCATTCTTGAAGGCAAGGTATCGACTAAAAATGAAGTTGATGAGTTTGCAGTATATACATCTATGGTTGGAACGGGTGCAAATCTAGGTGATTTCAAAGTGAGATTCAGAGATGGAGATTATACGCTATCGACTGCCACACTTTACATTGACCAAATTCGTGTTAACTTTAATATGGCGATGTCGGGGTATGAGCTTGGTGCCATTTGGGTTGACGATTCTGTTTCAAATGAAGGTGTAGTGGTTGGAACTGATGGGGTTGCAACTAATCCGGTATCGACATGGGCGGCGGCTTTAAGTCTATCGGCGTTGACTAATCTAAACAAATTCGAGATTGCAAACGGATCAGCTATTGAGCTTACTGCAAATAGTGACAGCTATTGTATTAGGGGCACCGAATATACGCTAGCCTTGGCGGGTCAATCTATAGCGGGGAGCTGTATCCACGGAGCTACTGTCTCGGGGACGAGTGCCGGCATTAATGCCAGATTCTATGAGTGCAAGATGGGTACAGTATCACTTACGTCCTGTGGTATGCAAACCTGTGCATTAACAGCAGGGATAACGCTAACAAGCTCCGGTGGTACATATATTTTTGATAATTGTTTTTCGGCTGGGGCTGGTACGGATAAGCCAAGCATAGATTTAGAAAATGCTGCTGAAAATAAATATTTGAATATGCGGCATTATTCGGGCGGTATTGAGTTTAAGAATTTCGGTCACGCTGTAGGAACTCATGTCGTATCGCTTGAGGGTGACGGGCAATATATACTTAACTCAAGCTGCGACGCGGCAATCGAAAGTGACGTGTTAAACGTGCGTGGCAATTTTGAGGACGAAGATAATGTAAGTGGTGGATGGGGCGGGACTATAAACGAGGAAGCTAGATTTGATGCAACGGTTATAACTAATGCAGTTCCAACCGTAACACAAATTACCGCTGACATGGATGCTAACTCAACACAGCTTGCAGCTATTGTGTTAGACACCGGAACGACTATTCCAGGTACTATTACGACATTGCAGACAACGGCTGATAGCATTGAAGGCGATACGCAAGACTTGCAAACGCAAATAGGAACCGATGGAGCGGGGCTAACTAATTTGCCTTGGAATAATTCCGTATGGGATGCAGAGGTTCAGTCCGAATGCTTAGACGCTATTAATTCTTACGATCCGTCAACACGAACTGAGGACATTTCTGATAGAAATGATATCATAGATCAGGTAAATGCAAATGAAACTAAGATCGACATTATCGATATTAATGTTGACCAGCTTGAAACGGCTATAATTACAAATGCAGCAGGTACAGATATTGCAGCTGATATAATTGCACTTAAATCAGTTGCAGATTTAACACTAACCGATACCGGTACAACCATACCCGCACAAATAGCAGCACTTGATACGGTATTGGATGACTATTTGGACACCGGCGGAACGATTGAGCTGTTAGTTCAGGCAATCAATACGGCTGTTGTAACCAATGCCGCCGGTACAGATATTGCGGCGGACGTAGCGAGCTTGCAGGTTGATACAACTGCTATACTAACCGACACAGGTACTACAATACCCGATCAAATTACAGCACTAGACGCGACTCTTGATAGTTATTTGGCAAATGGTGGAACGATTGATGTGTTGATTGATGCGATTAAAGCTAAAACAGATAGCTTAACTTTCACAACTGCAAGCAAAGTTGATTCTAATGTCTATCTAATTGAGGCAGTTGATGCAACTAATCAATTGGATGCACATGGTGGAACTGGCAATACAACAAGCCTTGCCGCGATTACGGGATTACTTGAAGCTGATAAGGAAATAGACCTAACTACAGATTCCGAGCAAGGGACTTTGTTACATAAAACAAAAGGAACGGATACCGTAATTCTGAAAAAGAACCTTCTCAAGCCCGACGGTGATCCGGTTACAGCAGCATCGGATAGAATTGCAGCAGAGGAGAATGTAAGTTTATGATGGGAGTAGGTCAAGATTACGGAGTGGTTTATCCAGCTGTAACAGATGTTAGAACTGATATAGACTATGGTACAGGTGGAGACGACTTAACCGGCACGCTTGCAGTTTGTTCGCAAGATGTGACTACTCCAGCGCTAACGACGGTGGCAGTTGATAACGCTGTTACAGCTACATTTGCGGGAAGCGATTCGGGCGTTACGAACTATCTTTTATATCGCAAACCAAATGCTATAACATGGACAGACGGCGGGGATCGGGCGGGGGATGGAACTATAGTTGTAAGTGGTTTGGATTATAATGTAGGCTATATCTTTTGCGGATATTCGGATATAAACGATTTTATCTCGACGCCCACGCAAGCGATAGAAGTTTTAATGGTAGAAGATACAGATAATGTTATCGATTCATTACAAACCGGGGCATCCGCACCGGCGGCAATGGAAGCCTTTGGAGTCCCTGCAACCTATAAGCCTTTGGGCGGCGGTAGTCGGTCTATTAAGGCCCGGATAATCCGTGAAGGGCATCCATCTATGGACGGAGTCCCTAATAGCTCCAGTGCTTTGATGCGTATAATTGTTCTAAATGATACTGTAACAGGTATAAGCTCAAGCGAGTTAGACACCGGGGGAGATAAAATCACTATGCCAATAAGACGCGGCAAGGTTGCGATGGATAGGAAAATCAAAAAGATACTGAACCAGGACGCCGGGTCGATGATGCTGGAGGTACGATAATGGCTAAAGCTATTTCCATCCAGGTTGATAAACGGCAACTGAAGCGAGTAGACAATTTACTTAAAGCGTACCCACGCAAAGCCCCTATGGTTTTATCGCGGGCGGTCAATAAAACTACGGACGCGTCAAGGGTTCAAATGGTTAGAAAAATAGCCAAAGATACGAGCTTAAAACAAGGAGTTATATTCAAAAGGAATGTAACTAGAAGGCCAATCAGCCAATCCAAAGCCAATCAAAATAGATTATCTGCCCGGATAAGAGCCATTAACGTAAGAGTCCCATTAGTGGCGTTCAAGGCCAAACAAACAAAAAGAGGGGTAACTTACAATGCCGGAGAAGGGCGGAAAAAGATAGAAGACGGTTTTATCGCTAGGGTTCTTGGTAGGTACCCAGAACTAGCTCCGACGGATGGAGTGGGAAAACTTATGGTATTAAGACGCATAGGCACTACAGTAAAAGACAAAGCAAGGACGAGAGGCGGCGGATATCGCAAACGAGTAGGAAAGCTGATAGGGCTTTATGGCCCATCTATGGTAAAGGTAATAAGAGGGGCTATACTAAAAGGCACGATAACAAAGGCTCAGGCCGATTTACTTAACAATACAGATACCCAAATAGCACTTGAATTAGAGAGGCAAGCCAAAAAATGAGCGAACCTATAATCGAACAAATAGCCCAGAACGTAGAGACAACTATAAATGGTATCACTACTGGTAATGGATACAACTATACATTAAACGCTGTAAGACCTAAGAGAATACCTTTCGATGACGCCGAATGGGATAGCCTAGATGTATTAATTAATCAAGCAGACAAAGAGTTTGACAACACACTGCAAACTAATGCGGTTGATAAAACAGAAACCTTTTCATTGTCTGCGATAATCATTCAATCTGAGGACGCTACAACCGAATTAGATTTGGTTATTAATCAGGTTGCGGCTGATATTGAGAAGGCATTAAAGGTTGATATAACACGCGGGGGACTTGCAAGAGATACCTTAGTAACATCTGCAAGCAGATTTACAATAAATGAAGCGTTCACTGGAATAGTGATAGACGTAGATATTAAATTTAGAACAGTATTCAACGACCCTTATACACAAACTTGAGGAGTGTAATTATGTTAACCCGATTAAGATCATTAAAAGTAAAATTAGAAACTGCTCGAGGTACTGCGGTTGTTCCCGATACAGACGTATTTGCATTCGATATTGAATGCAACCCGGATGAGTCTATGGCCGAACGGAAAGGCTCGGGTGCATTTATGGGCCAGACGGCGGCGGCTGTGCCTGAAAACTCTGGAGCCTGGACATTGAGTTTTAAAACCGAGCTTCGAGGTTCGAGTGACTGGGATGCAGGGCTGTCAATATTAATGCAATCCAGTGGTAGCTTACTATCGACCAAAACGATGAATCCAACGTCGGCGTCCGCTAATTTTAAGACCATGTCGGCTTATGTTTACGAGGATGGACGTGTTAAAAAAATTAAAGGTTCTTGTGGTACGGGTGTATTGGCACCTGATGACGGTAGGCTTGTATGGTCATTTACTTATAAAGGAGTTGAGGATACCGGTACACCTGTTGCTGATCTTGCACTACCTACCACGGCTTATGCTGTAACTATACCTATACCTTGGGGCCAAGGCACAAACACCGCTACCCTTGCGGCGGCTGATTTAGCTATCAGTACGTTCACGTTTGACATGGGCAATGAAGTCTCTCCTGTTTACGACCAAGGAGCAATTGCTTATTATCAAATAACCGATAGGAGCCCGACGATTGCATTTGATCCCGATGCAGCATTGGTTGCAACTCGTGCCGATGATGCGATTTGGAAATTAGGAACAGAGTCGGCGGTTGACATTGCTATGACCGACGGCACTACTAGCTTTACATTAAACGCTCCTAAATGGCAACGTACCGAAATCCCTACAGGGGACAGAGACGGAACTATTATTCAGGACATGACAGGTCAGTGCAACGTCGAAACGATTGCAACTGGTGACGACGAATGGACTATAGTAGCAGCTTAAAAGGAAATATAATGGATATTAAAACTGATATAAAAAAGATACGTGAATTACTAAATAAGAAATATGGCGGCCTACGAGATGCAACCGATCAGCAGATTGGCAAACTTTGGGCCACAGAGAAAAAGATCGAACAGAAACAGAAAGAGAGCAAGAAAAATGACAATAGCAAACAGACCGGGAATGACGTATGAGTTTACGCCTGAACATGATTATGTAGGTGATCCGCCTGTATTCTATTTGGCGTATTTGTCAGGAATAGCTTTCGCTGAACTTATGGATCAGTCGAAGAAACTTGACAAAATAAAGAACGATGACACCGATGCTCTATTAGCGGCCTATGATGGGTTGTTGCGTTTGGGTTTAGTCGGATGGGATATGATTGATACTAAAGGCAAGGCAATTGCGTTCGATATCGACAAAATAACCGGGTTATTATTAGTCAAAGAGGTTAAGCAAATCATAGCAGCAATATATGAACAGTTACCTTCGATGGCAGATAAAAAAAAATCAAACTCGCAGTTGCGCTCCAGTACGGCAAAATCTGTAAAAGCTCGTGCCAAGGGCCGCAAGCGTGCAAAGACCAGCCGTCGAAAGTAAGTCCAATTACGGATGTATGCCCGGCGTGTAAGGGCAAAAGAACCGTACCGGACGACGATGGCGAACAGGTAAAATGTGAAGAGTGTAACGGATCAGGTGAATGGCGGATTGAACAATGCCCTTTGTATATTATAACAGATGACATATGGGAACTATTGACATTGGCTGGATTGTATAAAAAAGGACTACCTCCCGTAGCGGGCGGAGTGTTCGATCAGGCTAAGAGTTTTATTGACGCGGTAGAGTTAGTTTTTTATGAACAAAAACAATGGGACAATAAATTGGGGCCGAGGTTAGACAATGGCTAAAAGTAAAGTTGACATAGTAATAAAAGCACGCGACCAAGCGAGTAAGAAGTTTGGGAAAATAGGCGGTGCGTCTAAAAGGTTAGCTGCCTCTTTTAAGTCTTTAGCGGTTGCGGGTGCGGCGTTTCTTGGTGCGAGGGCTTTGTTTAGGTTTGGTAAAGAATCTATTGAACTATTTAACCGACAAGAATTAGCGGTAAATCAACTAACAGCTGCATTGGAAAATTTAGGGGAAGCGACAACCGAAGACATACTAGATATGTTACAGTTTGCTTCACAAGTTCAACGCATGACTACTATAGGCGATGAAGCTACTTTAGAAATAGCTGCTTTAGGTGCATCAATGGGCGGGTTATCCGGCAAGGGATTAAAGCAGGCAACTATTGCAGCTATTGGATTTTCTAAGTCTTTGAAAATCGACATGAAAGCTGCAATGACCTTGATAGCAAAGGCGGCTCAAGGTAACTCCGATTCGTTTAGCAGATATGGTATTCAGCTTGACAAAAACATGACCGCTCAGGAAAAGTTCCAAGTAGTATTAGCTAAAGGTGCTGAAGGTTTCAAATTAGCTGAAGCCGAAACTGAAACCTTCGGCGGAAAACTAGACCAATTATCTAATATTTGGGGGGATTTACAAGAGAAGATTGCAGGAACTCTTTTAGAAATACCGGGCTTAATACCGGCAATAGAAAAAGTGGGGTTTGCAATTGAAAATCTATATACCGGGGTTGATATTTTCATTACATCTATGGCCCTAGCCTTCTTTGAGCTATCTGAAGATATGAAGCATTGGTTCGGTACGACAATGGTTGACGACATTAAGACAGCGTGGACAAATGCGGATATATACGTAACAGATCAAGCTATAAGTCTTTGGAAAATCTTAAACAATGCTTTTGAAGAATCAGAAAAGTTTCTTGTTAGGCAAGTTGATAAATTATATGGCGAAGACCCAAGCGTAGAATATGGATCGTTATTAAGAGGAGGTGCTGGAGATGCCCCTGTTTATAAGGATTTTGCCGAGCGGGTCGATAGGCCAATAACAATTATTGAGCAGGGACTAAAAGATCAATTGGCGGCCTTGGGTCAAAAGCTATTAGATAGCGAGGCGGGAGGATTGTTTGGATTAGACGGGAATGCCGGTTTAGGGAAACCAGTTCCTCCAAAACAATCCGATATAGATAAGCTGGTTTTGCCAAAGGCGATAGAAAAGGCGATAGATAAGCCCGGTGATCCGTTGGTTCAGCGGGGCAGTGTCGAGGCTATTGAGTCAAGATTCCTAACATTTTCTAATGTCAAAAATCCAGTGAATAAAAGCAATGAACTATTAACTAAGATTTTAACATCGTTAGAAAAGCAAAAAACAACTCAAGAAAAAACCGTTCGCAAAGCACAAACAACGTCGGGGCTAAATCAACTAATGGCGGCTAATTTCGCATAAGGATATATTATGGCACTATCAGCAAAATCAGTATTAGAAGACTTTCGAGAATTGACAGGTCAAACCGAAACAAAAGATATCGGCGGGTTTGGTGGAACGGTTGTAAGGCTTTTTAATATTAGGTTTTATGATGGCAATGATCCGCTCGAAGAGTTTGTAAATGTTTCGGATGTTGGATATGCTATTGCTACCGGTGGTTATATTCCTTTGTTGTGGGAAGAGTTCCCGTTCGACCCGTGGATGTATTGTGTAAGCAAAGTTCCTAGCTGGGTAAGTCCCGGGTATTGGGAGTTGACTTGTAATTTTTCGAGAGTTGAGGAACCTTTGCGACAAGCAGACGTTTGGAATTATGATACGTCTATTACTAATGAGCCTGTCGATGCAGCTTATGACGGCACACCATTAGCAAACTCCGCTCACGAACCTTTCGATCCGCCTATTCAGATCGACGTAGCGGATGTGGTGATGCATGTTACGTTTAATCGAGAAACAAGAATTGCAACAGAGGATTATATTAACACTGTAAACTCTGACACTTTTACAGCCCCGGACGGTACGAGTTACACGGCTGGCAAGCTAAAGATTAAAATCTTTAATGCCGTTTTAACTCGCGCGGCTGGTTTGGAATATTACGCACACACGATAGAAATACACGTACGCGAAGATAAATGGGAACGGAGCTTTTTAGATCAAGGATTAAGAACTTTGTCGGGCGGCGATTATACTTTAATTTTGGACGAGGCCGGCACGCCTATTACTACCCCGGTCAAGCTAAATGGTTCAGGTGGTGTGTGGGTTTCCGGCGATGCTCAGTTTTTAACTTTCGACCTTGAAAACACTTCTACTTATGCAGATTTGGGGTTGTAATGGCCAAAGGATTTTTCTTAAATGAGAGGGATTGGGATCGAATACAAAGGATGCTCAAGTGGTTTAGGTTGAATGAGCGGGGCGGTATGGCGCCACGTAGGCAAAGGCAAGGCGGGAGTAGTACGGGCGGCGGTTCTAGCTGGGCGCAGATCACTAGCCTGTCATCGGTGGGAAGCGGTAAAATCGCGGTCAAACTTTTGAATACTTCTGGCAGTCAAACCGGCGATGCCTTTGATGTTTATATCCGCAAATCGAAAAGTACCAGTGCGTTCACTGTGGCTGATTGGCTGCCCACATTAGCAACCAGCGGCGATGATTCTTATGTATTTATCCAACAGGTTGGCAGTGATTGGGTGCTAATGGCTCCGACGTTATTACCGATGCAAACTATCACAGTAATCGAAGATATGGACGTAACCAGCAATGTTGTAAGAAAGACTTACAGAACTAGCGTTAAGGTATTCGACGACGGAACGCAAGCAGGGCCAACAGGTATAACCGGCGGCACAGGAACGAACTGCTAATGGCAATACAATTTATGAATGGAAAAATATTGTTTGTAGGTGGCAAGATAGCAATGGACTCAGATTGCTGCGATTGCGCACCATGTGAACACTGTTCTGGCGGATCAGGTCCGCCAGAATATGATGCCCATCTAGTATTTACATCCCCATCATCTATTCTTGATTTAGTTATCGAAAACTGGGTAAATAATTGCGGAAATCCGATTGGTAGTGGCCCCTGCTGTTGGCAAGGAATCTCTGGAGGAATTTCTGTAGCGGTGAGCTATGTTGGGGGATGGAAAGCAGGGATTGAGGTAGCAGGTGGATTCCCTTGTCAGGATGTTGACTCAGGTGGCTCATTTAGTTGTATAAATGGTGGGACATTTGATCCATTTGGCAAGGGTTGGACATTGACGTTGACGCCTAAATGGGGTTGCGAGTAAAATGGACAAAGATTGCAAATATCTCTATTATCGCAGGTGTTTAATAAAAGACCTAATGACAAACGAGCCTTTTGCGACGCCTCAATTTTGTGAGATAAACTGTAAGCCTAATAACGAAACAAAACAAAGGGAAATGTTAAGAAACGTCTACGGTATTGAGGTGGACGAGATGCCTTCACCGGACTCATTACGCGAACAATATAAACAGCAAGAAAAAAACTGTCCCAAAAGGAAACCAAAACCACGACGAACCAAAGAACAGCAAGCCTATTTAATCCAGTATTGCGGCCAGGTCTGCGGAAAACTACACGATAAAAAGCCAAGTTGCGGCGTGACGAAATGTAAAATAAAAGGATCGTTCGTTTGTCCAGAAGGTAAGTGGAACGAATTAAACATAATACACACTGCCATTCCAACGCAGGAAACCGAACCGCTGGAATTAAAAGACTAGTCGAAGGCAGAACACCGGGCGGCGGCCATTTGGAACCGCCCGGATTTATACAATTTAATAATCATTTTTTCTCCCTTTCGGGCCGGGGCGGCGTCAAACCCGCTCTGGCTTTTTGGGAGCGAGGAGGTACTCATGGCACTTACAAATACTTTTAGAACACTACTCAGATCGACGCTGACCGGCTCGGTGGGGGCGTCTGACGTAACCGCGACGATTAATGAGACAATCAATAACGCCCTTGATACGGTGGCAACTGACAGCTTGTACAGCGTCACAGGGACGCTTGCTGGCGGCGGTACAAACGAACATGGCTTAGTGGGGGTAGTATCTGACCCGTTGGGGAATGCGGTATCGTTCGCTAAGGTCATGCTGGTTTTTTTCAGAAATAACGGGGCTGCTAGTATGACGATAGGCGGTGCTACCAATATACCCCTAATGGCCGACGCAAGCGACCGGCTGAATATTGCAGCAGGCGGGACGTTTTTATATATAGACGAAACTGGGATAGCCGTTGACGCTGGCGGGGTAGGGACGGCTGATTTAATCACTGTCACGGGCACGGCTACCCAAACCTATGATCTAATAGTGGTCGGATCATCGTCATAAACAAACCCTCCCTTCCTCCCGCCCCCGATAGCTTATGGTTATTGGGGGTTTTGAATATTTATTTTCTGATATAAAGGTAGACATAATAGGGATTTATGATATGCAAGTAAATATTTCCCCACAAAATCCCCATTTTCCTTGACGGCCCCACCGTTTCGGAGTATTATTAATTACAGTTAAAGCGATAATAACTTTTGAAAGGGTTAAAAATGAGAAACAAATCAAAACAAATCAGAGAATTAAACAAACGCCTCCGGTCTAGTTATGCTGATGCAAGCCAAATTGTGCATGGCGAGGACGGCAGAACACACCTTACTACATCAAGTATGCCCAATAATGGGACGCCCGGCAGGATATTTGCTGGCGATACGGCAGAGCTGATACGGGAAATGAGTAGGTAACCGAGTTTTTCCCCTTTCACTCCCCTGCCCCGTAAAAAGGGCGGGGGAAAAGGGGAACTATGAAAGGGAATATAATTGGAAAAACTAAAACAAATACTAGAAAACCATAAAAATTGGCTGAAAGATAATACCGAGGGTGTGCGTGCCGACCTCCGTTCCGCCAACCTCAGTTCCGCCTACCTCAGTTCCGCCGACCTTGATTTTAGCTGTTGGCCACTCTGGTGCGGGAGCTTAGACGTAACGCTAGACACGAAACAAAAGCGACAATTATTATATCATGTTTTGGCGGTTGCCCCAGAATATCGTACACCTGAGTTAATTGAAGAGGCCAATAAGTTTCACCGAGTTGGGGAAGTTCCAGAATTAATAATATGAAAGGGAATATCATGGAAACAAAGAATCAAATCGTAGACGAACACAGTGACCACGCACTATTAGATCAAGTTCTATCACTTCGCAAAACCGGCAATGCTCTAATGGCAGACCTTGACCACGTAATTAATATGGTAGCCCGAGTCCGGCGATCAATCAACAATGATAACGATACTAGAATCATGTCTAAAGTAGAAATTGACAAACTTACAGAGGGCGACAAAGTGCCTTTAATGTCTATTGGCCCGTCAGGGATCGGCGGTGAATTTCAAACGGAGTTGAGTTAGGAGGGTTTATGTAAACTGCTAGTTAAACGCTGGCAAAATTGACAGGCACCGCGTATCTGTCAACATTTGATTACAGCGGGCGGTCTGAATGGCTTAGGCCGTCCGCAAATTGAAAAGTTAACACCGCAGCCAAGCGGCGGCTGCCGGACTCAGGCGAACCGTGTAATAAAGCTCACGGTCATACTGTACGC
>Ga0307928_10000831_pt1 | contig 23234 bp, 28 predicted proteins | sample AceLakmetagen232_FD_201815 | JGI IMG/M metagenome (GOLD analysis project Ga0307928, IMG submission 201815) | Saline water microbial communities from Ace Lake, Antarctica - #232 | ecosystem: Environmental > Aquatic > Non-marine Saline and Alkaline > Saline | place: Antarctica: Ace Lake... | reverse complement strand
TTCACAAAAAAACTATACTGATCGTATATCTTCAGATGCAGCTACCGTATCACAAACACCATCATATGAAGAGTATCTTAAAAAAATTGATCAATTTCAGGCTGAAGAGGAAAATGGTAATAAGTTAAGTCAAGCCTTTGGGAGCCTTAAAGCGGGACAACAAGTTTTAGATAGTGGTATGGAATCAATTACTCGTGGTTTTATTAGTGGCAAGATGTCGCGGGAAGAAAGTTTCGAGGCCGCTCAACATTTACTTCGAGGAGACTTTGATCCTTTTATTACTTCAGAGGTTAAGGCTGAATTGATTAAGAAAGTTGATCAGGCCCAAGCGGGGGAAATTAAGAGGTCTAATTTTATGCAAGCAGCTACTGCGGCAGTTGACCTATTTGAGACCTCAAAAGATGTATTAAGTAACGATATAGATATTGTCGGGTTAGAGGAGCGGATAAGCGCGTCATCTTTTGCCTTGATACAGCCGGGGCTAACTAAAGAGAGGAAAGGATCATTAGAGAAACAGCAAAATCTTCTTGAGAGATTACGAGACGTAAAGTTAGATCGTATTGCTATTACTGCTTCCGATGACATCGAAACTAAAGCAGAACTCTTATCCGACTATCAGTTTTTAATTGACTATGAAGAAGGACAAAATTCTTTAAATGGCACTCTTGAAAAGACACTAGATTTTCAGCGGAAGGCTACAGAGAAGTTTTACGAGGGAAAACTATCCGCAACTACTTATGATAAATGGATGACTTTTGCTAAGACAGCTATTCAGAATGACATCACTCAAGGTATGCGAGAAGGGGGTAGTGATGGTTTTAACGCTCCAAATAAAGAAGGTGTCCTTGGCGTGGGGGCGAAGAGCCCACTATCTGAGACTAAGAAAGTTCGACAGCACCTTAGAGACTTACTTAAAAACTCAAATAGAGAATTAGGTCGGGAGCATGCTGTAGACGTTCTTGATTTTTATATGGATGGTATTAATGATCAACTTGGTGGGGACTTATCTGGGTTAGCAGATATGAGCGATGAGACGCACGATAACATTGTCAAGAATGCAAAAGCTCGCGCAACACTTAAAACTATGGGGTTTCCTATGTATTTGACTGTTGGTGATAAACTCCCAGTCAATGCTATGGCTTATGAGATTAAAGGTTTCGATAAAGATGGTATGCCACAAATAGAGATACAAGAATAATGGCCACAATACGATTAGATGATTTTATAAGGTCAGGAAATAAGCAAGGGGTTGAACCGATTGATTCAGCGGTCAAGATCCCTAAAATTGCTACGGGATCTATCGTTGTCCGGGCTGATGACGTTCAGGACACGGCACGGGTCCCTGTCGATACTGCGGAGAAGAAATCTATATATGCACGATTTTCAGAAGGTTTTGATATGGGCGTAGCTCGACTCCCTCAACTTGCCGGACGAACATTATATATGTTCGGTGACGCTATTATGGGGGAAGAGGAAAAGAAAGATAGAGGTGATACGCTAAGCGCCCCTAAAGATACGATTGCCCGAAGAATACGAACCGCTGGGATTATTCTAGCAATTAGAACAGAACATTCAGTAGCAAAAAGGTATCCAGACTCCAAAAAAAAAGATTTTGTACGCGACTTAGGGACTGGCGCTTCGTCTTTAGCAGCTTCTCTCGGGCTAGGATATATGTTCGGCCCAATAGCCGCGGGGGTTACTTTTGGTGGGGCTGCGGGCGTAGAAGGGTTTTTTGAGGCTCGTAGTAAAGAAAAACCAACAGGTGAGGCTTTAGCAATAGCTTCAGCGTTAGGGGTTGCCGAAGGGTCGTTAGAGTTTATTGGGATTGATAAATTTATTAAGGTGCGTGGTGGTTTTATACAGAAATTTCTTAAGCGTAGTTTAGTTGAGGGCACACAAGAGTTTTCCCAGTCGATCGCTGAAGGTACAATTAAAACCTCTACAGGGCTGAGGGAATTTAAAGGTCGGGAAACGCTATTAAACATGGCAGGTCAGGCTCTTTACGAGGGCGCTCTTGGGGCAGTGTTAGGTGCGGGTTCGGGGATCGCTATAGGTGCAGTGGAGCAGCGAACTGTTAAATCGGCACTGAAAGAGATGGGGGCTACAGAGAAACAGGCAGAGGCTAAGGCCAAAGATTTGATGAAAGAGAGCGTTAATGAGGTTCTCAAAGAAGTAGAGGCAGTAGCGACAGAGAATGAGATAGCTAATGAAAAGATACCCGACGTCGCAAAAGAAGATGCCGCAAAAGTTGTTAAAGAGGAGGAGATTTCCTTAGAGCAAGTTCAGGAAAAACAAGCTCGGCAGAGAGTTCAGGAAGAAAAATTATCTAAAGAAGAGATTCAACGGGTAGCTGTTGAGCAAGTTAAAGATGAACAGATGAAGGGTAGGTTAACTAAACTCGATACAGATGTACGCGTAGTTGATAATCAAATCAATTCTCTGGAACGTGAGCGCCGAAATTTGAAAAAAGCCGATAAGTCTACAAAAGCCGTCGAGAATAAAATCGATACCTTATTAAAGAAGCGAGATAGTTTTGACGTACAGCGTGCAGATATCTTAACAACGGCAAAAGATCAGTTTGATTTAGAGAAAGAGAATCTTGAGGTTAAGGGTGAGACGCTAACCAAGGTTGCTCGTCAAGGGATCAAAAATGCTATTAAAGCCAAGAAGGAGGGTAAGATCCTCGGGAAACAACAAGTCGAAACAGTACAAATCGAAGCGTTGCAAGTTTTACAGAACTCAACTTTGGATAGTGCTGACAAAGGATCGTTCATTAAAACTATTAAAAATATTAAGACTGAGGCTCAACTAGAGAAAGCTATCCCAAAGATAGAGGCCCGTATTGAAAAATTGGAAGATAAGGCTACCCGACGGAAACTCGTCAGGGGTATTAAAAAGGCATCTAAGGCGAGGGTCGCGCCAGATTATAAATCTCAAATGGATAGTATTTTGGAGAGCTTTGATTTAAAGTCTCGGACTAAAGGTACGAAGATTAAACGGGAGAGCCGAATGGATTTTCTGGCCCGAGAGAGACAAGATGGGAATTTAGATTTTCTACCTCCGGATTTCTTTTCTAATTTAGGTGTGACAACATTAGATGAGATGACCACGGAACAACTTCAAGAAGTGCATGATCAGGTCGCAATACTGGCACACGTTGGGGCAACGAAGAAGCGTATGCTATCGGAGAGAGGGCAAAAAGATTTAGACACCCAAGCTCAAGAATCCGCACAATCTATTTACGATAATACGAATAGCTCCCCCCAAAAACCTAACACCGAGCGATGGATGCCTATGAAGGAGAAACGAGGGTTGGCCGGAGTCAAAGATAAAGTTGATGCTTATTTTGCTGGGCATCGTAAAGTTGAATTTATCTCGCGAACATTAGGGGTATCTACAGAAGTTTTTGAGAAGGTTCAGGCTGGAATTAACAAGGAGACCACAACGCTAGAGGTCATATACGGTAAATTGAATGAGAGCTTCCAGAAGTTTGAAAAAGAGTTATCCAATATGATGAATAAGGAAGAGACCATACCGGGAGTCGGTATTGAATTAACAAGAGAGCAGATGATCGGTGTGGCTTTGAATAGCGGGAATAGTGGAAACATGCAACGTCTCTTAGAGGGCAACGAATTAACTCAAGAAGAAATTCAAATTATAAATGATCAGTTAACAGACAAAGAACGAGCTTTTGTTGACGAGATATTTACGATATTAGAATCTACTTTTCCCGATACTGTTGCGGTGACCGAAAGACTTGCGGGTGTGAGCCCTCCCATAGTTGAGGGTAGATACTTTCCTATCATCGAAGATTTTAAAACGAGTGAGCAAGCTCAACAAAGACAAGCGAGTGAAGAATTATTTAATAATATATTTAAGACGACATACATAAATCGTAACTTCACCCATCGACGAGGTGGAGGTACTGCGCCAGTTAACTTAAGTGTTTTTCAAGTTCTTTTAAATCATATTGATGGGGTTGTTCACTATAACTCATTAGCTTTAGAGATTCGAGATGTTCAGAAATTAATTAAGCACCCCACATTTCGACAAGCAGTTAGCGATACGATGGGTGACAATATATATAATCAATTTCCGACGTGGTTACGGGACACAGCAAATCCACAAACTATGAGAGCCGGAAATATTTTTGGGAAGATGGCAGAAGGGCTACGGCATAATAGTACCGCAGCTCTTTTGGGGCATCGAGTTTCAGTTTCTTTATTACAGGGAGGTTCTTACTTCCAAACAGTGAATGAGATTGGAGTTAAATATGCCGCTATCGGACTTAAGGATTTCCATAGCGATAGAAAAGAGTCTATTAAGTTTGCTTATACTAAATCCCCAGACCTAAAAAACCGTCGGAAAAACTTTGACCGTGAGGTTAAAGATTTCTTAAAGACGGAACAGGTAAAAAATCTTACTAAGAATAAAGCCTCTTGGAATGAGATTATGTTTAGTTGGATAACAGGCATTGATCAAATCACTACGGTACCTACTTGGCTAGGGGCGTACCAGCAAGGACTTGACGAGAATAATCAAGATGAGGGTCTCGCGGCCCAATATGCAGACGGTGTTGTGAGGCGGACACAGCCTACGGGGTCCGTTCAAAATCTATCTGCTGTTATGCGTGGTAAGCCGTGGCAGAAAATGTTTACCATGTTTATGTCTCATTTTGCTAATATGCACAATCAAATGGTCGCTACCATGGACCATCTTAAGTATGGTAAAGCACATCCAATGAGAAAGTTTGCAAATTTTGGGAGATCCATGTTTTGGTTATGGGTGGCCCCCGCGATGTTGAGTAGCATCATCCGAGCTGGCGGGGATGTAAAGGATTGGAAAAAGCATCTTAAAGAATTGGTACTGTATCCTTTTGCCGGTCTTATCTTAATAAGAGATGTGATGAATATGCTGGTCAAAGGGTTTGATTTTGGCGCACCTCCCGCGTTAGCTGGGGCTGTAGAATTTGGACGAGCGGTAAAGTCTAAGGACCCCCAAAAGAAATTGCGTCACGGGATTAAAGCTATTGGAATATTAAGTGGTAAAATTCCAACACAGTATGCAGATACTTTGGATGGGGCGATCGATTTATACAATGGGGAGACCCATGATTTTCGTAGGTTATTTATGAGTGAATGGGCTCTTAAACCAAGTAAGGTTAAGAAAAAAGGTAAACTTAAGACTCGAAGGAAATAACTATGACAATAGAAAATTCAAATAATAGAGATAGGTTAACGTCTGATGGGATCATTGTAGATTTCGATTTCACTTTTAAAATTTATGACGACACTCAGATTGAGGTATACACCATTGATAATGATGATGCCGCAACGATAAAGACCTTGACTACAGATTATACAGTTGCCATTAGCACGACGACAGAGGGCGGCACGGTTACCTACGTTACATCTCCTGCCGATACGTATGAAGTATTAATGATTCGGGCGATTCCGTACACACAGAGTGCAGACATTCCGGTTAACGAAGGATTTTCTGAGGTCATAATTGAGAACGCACTTGACAGGTTAGCCATTCAAATTCAGCAGATAAACGATATTATAAGCAAGACTATTAGAATAGAGGACACGTCTAGTGTAACAGGTCTTACATTTGGCGATCCCGAATCCGAAAAGCTGATAAGATGGAAGGATGATCTTTCCGGTTTTGAAAACATTCTGTTGACGGATACCTCCGTGATCGAGGCTGATATTACTATTGCGAGTGGGGATGCGAAAAAGGTTGTCAATGTTAATGCGGCAGAGACCGGATATGAATTGAATACCATTAAGACGCTGATTGAATTGATTACTTCAGGTTTAACTATTAACTCAATATTGAAAAACACAAAGGGCGCTGATGTTGCAAGCACGGGGACTCTTACTTTGGGGGATGATGGGAATTTATTTGACATTACAGGGACCACAAACATTACGTCTATTACCGCAAAAACAGCGGGGACTATTGTAGTTCTTCAATTTGATGGGGTATTAACAGTTACCGATGGGAGCAATTTAAGCATTAATGGAGATCTTGTTACCGCGGCTGGAAATACTTTAACTTTAGTCAGTGATGGAACTAATTGGATTGAGTTGTCAAGAACTCCCCCTATGAAAGCGGATGGTTCTACTTTAGAAATTAGCAGTACAGCTATGCAATTAAAGGACGGGGGCACTACCGCTGCTAAATTGGCAGCGGTCGTAGCGTCAGGTGTTTTGAACGCATGGATTAATTTCAACGGAACTGGAATAGTTGAAATAAGAGATTCTTTTAACGTTACCTCTATCACAGATAATGGCACAGGGGACTATACAGTTACCTGGGACACAGATTTTGCGGATGTTAATTATGTGGTAACAGGATTGACAGGGAACGCAGGAGACAACTGCTTCCCAAATATACATACCGTAGTGGCAGGTTCTTTTAGACTTATGACCACGAATGTTGACGGAGCCGAGGTAGATAGTGCAAATGTACATCTAATGGCAATAGGAACACAATAGGGAGGATTAGAATGGAAGTACGGGTATTATATAAAACAGACGGAACAATCGCAGTAATTCATCCCTGTCAGGCGTCTAGGAGACCACAAGAGTCAGAAGTGGACTGGTTAGAGAGAGTTTTTACGAAAAGTAACCCAGAAAATTTTCCTTTTAGTGACGTTGATGCGTCAGAGTTGCCCGATAGAGAATTCAGGAATGCTTGGAGGGGTAAAAAGGGTGAGAAGGTTAAGGTTGACCCCAAGATGAAAAACAAAACTCAAAGAGATCGCGTAATAGAGTCTAAAGTTAAGGAGATTAAAGATCGCAATGAAAAGGCTATTAAAGATCAGGCTTTGGCAGAGCTTAACCTATGATCTGAAGAACGTCAAGATGAAAACGATGAGATAATTTGGGGATAATAATATGTCACAATTAGTGCGGAAACAATTTAAAAAACCAGTTCAGATAGAGAAGATGAATCGTACCCAACAGCTTGAGTTGCGTAAAAAGATGCAAGCTGTTAGGGAAAACGCAAGAAATGAGTTGGCAACGAATTTAACACTTACTGATCAACAAAAACTTAAGCATGTGGTAGACTATATTGTAGGCGTGCCACTTGAATAATCATTAATTAAAAAGGGGAGTAAGATGAGAAAATTATTTTTAACCATGGGTTTAATTTTAACACTTATGTTTGTGCCTCTGGTGTCTTTCGCGGGGGACGCAAGTGTTCGAACTAAAGTCCTTGCTGATTCGGATGGGGCAGCCATAAGTAGTTATTCGTTAACGAGTGGATCGGCTGTTTTTAGTGAAACTATCCTCGTAGATAAAAATAGAGGGTTCGCTTCTATATTAGTCGTCGAAGACAAAGCTGGGGGTGCGGGAGACGTAGATGTTTCTGCTGAATACTGTTTAGCAACAAAAGCATTATGTAATAGCAGCACTTCTACTTATTGGTATACAGCTCACTCTTCAGATATGGCAGGGACTGTTACGGCAGACGGTAACATTGTAACAGCTTTAGGGGACACGGCTAATGACACACCAAAAGGTGGTTGGATTGCTCACACTGTACGACTGGCTCCGTATATACATTATAAGTTTGATCCGGATGCGGATTCTCAAATAACAGCAACAATGATCTTTCAGAGAGATCGTTAATAACGGGGGAAGGGGAGGGATTTATTATGAAAAGGTTTTTATTATCTATACCAATAATGCTATTAATTTTTTTAGTTTGTAGGGTTAGTGTGTACGCAGATTTTCAGGATGGTGCGTTTTCAGGACCACCAAACATATTGACAGGGGATCTTGAAGTTGGAACATACTCAATCGATGGAGATTCATCGGCCGGGTTAGCCTTTGATCCAGACAACGATGGAACAGACGAAATAACTATGAACGCTAACGGAACTATGTCTGTTACCGGTACATCTGATAATTATTTTGCAGGCAAGGTTGGAATTGGGACGACAGCTCCTGATACCGGTTTAGATGTTGAGGTTACGAGTAATATTGCGGCTCTTTCTTTGTTTAGGGTGGGGGGCACGAATACAGGTCTTACAATAGGGGCGTCCACAAGTTCTTGGGCGATTGTTAACAGCGGCGGAGATTTTCTGATAAATGAGGATGGTTACTGTGGGACTGAACGTCTTATTATTGATGATGGTACGGGTAATGTCGGCATTGGAAATACTGCCCCCACTTATTTATTGGATGCTACCGAGATTGGAAACAGTGATGGTGGTTTTAAAATACAACCGGATGTCGAAGGGGATGTTACTTTGTTTGAAGATACTGATGTAGCAAATGACGCAGACGGAAAAAGTTTGTATGTTCATCGTAAAGCGGCCGAAGGAGATGGCTATGTAGAGTTTCATGTTTCTAAAAGTCAGAGTCCTTCTATAAATATGAACGGATTAGGGAAAAATCATTCTATATTTGCTGAATCTAACGAATTAAATATAAGAGCAGATGAGGGTAACGGACTAATAAAATTATTAGCTTCAGATGTACAGATCGGACAGTACGGTGCAGCTAATCCAACATTCAAGCAAGACGGAACAATAACTGCGATAGGTGGGAGAAAATATATTCAATATCAGGTAAATGATACCACGGATAATTACGAACTAACTCGCGAGGACTCTAACATAGGTGCCTTTGACATTCAAATGCCACTTACAATAAACAGTGCATACACTTTGCCAACAGTTGACGGTTCAGCGGACGAGCTTTTGTCTACTGATGGGGCGGGAACAGTCTCTTGGAGTGCTAACGTTCAAAGTTATGGAGAGATGTACACAGTTGATAATGCAGCAGCTACAACGATAACAGCGGTTAGCGAGTGGCATGCAGTTAGTGGTGCTACAGTATCGGCAGGATATAATCAGGGATTCACTTTTGATGCAGGGTCTAGTGGCGATGTTACTGGAACATCAGACGGTGGTGGTGGATTACTTGTGTTTGCTGACGCTGACCATGGTCTATCAATAGGAGATATTGTTACTACTAATAATTTCACTAATGCAGTTTACAATGATATATTTGAGGTCCAGACTGTACCTTCAGCGGGTACTTTTACCGTAACAGCGGCGTATACCGCAAGTGAGACGGGTAGCTGGCAACAAGGGGCTAGTTTAACAGCAGATGTAGGTACCTCAGGTATATTCAGAGGGTTATGGGCTGCGTCGGGTACATCTGAAACTAACGCACAGTTTTTTGATTTTACACCATGTTTAAACACAGCAGTTGCAAGTAAAGCAAAAGCAAGACGTAGATTTAGTAATACTGATTATGGCTCGTTTTCAGGTACAGCACTAATGGAGATAAGCGCAGGCGACATTATTTCTTTTGTTGTGCAGAACACCACAGGTGCAGGTGACATCACAATAAGGACAAGAGACATGAATTTAATAGAGATTGATTAACTAGAGGGGAATTAAAATGGCTGATAAAAAAGGAAGTTGCGGAGGGACACCAAGAGTTGGAGGGAAAGGGGATTCGAAACCAAGAAAAAGAAGATAAGGGCTGTTATGATTAAAACTATTATAATTGCTTTAATAAGTATGGCGTTATCTGGATGCTCCTCTGTTGGAACATACCAGACGTGGGAAGACAGTACATGGGTGAACGAGGAGAGGTATATCTGCAAAGGTGTTGGTTGCGATGTAGATTTCAAAGAGCAAAGAATGAAAGGTGGTACATTCATTCCGGAGATACCATTGAAGGTTAACCAATGAAAAATATAATAAGAAAGATAGGTATTGTTTTCACCATCGGTACTACTTGTCTTATTGCTTTTGCTGGTTACTGTGATACAAATTTCAAGGCAAACGAGACAGCGAAAGACCTTGATAAACTCGAGGTAAGCGTCGATAAGACATTTGACAAGATCGAAGCTAAGATGGACGAGTTTATCAGAGAACAGACTGGTATACAGGTTCAGAATGCAGAGATTTATGCTATCGTAAAATACCTCAAAAAGAAAGCAGACTAATGCTTAGACAAGAATTTATAATCCTGTTGAAAAAGTTCATTGACTCTAAGGAGGAAAAATGGTTTGCTGAGGAAGATACTGAAATTGGACATCTTAGGAACTTCCAAGACTTAATAGGCGTTCATAATTCAGAAATTCAAGAGGCACTAGAAAAATCATGCTAAAAAGGACACGTTAAGATGAGCAATTTTACTAAGGGTTTAGTTGTTACATGGATTCCTATACGAAGGATGTTTAGTGTTTATGTATCTTTTGATTACCATATCGGGAGCGAAAACAGCGACGAGGTTATTAGCGTCCCTGAAGGATTTATGACAGACCTTGCAAGTATTCCTCCGGTGGCTCGGTGGATGATCCCAAAGTTAGGAAAGCATGCGCAGGCGGCAGTATTACATGATTATTTATATAACAAGAAATTATTTGATCGCAAGAAATGTGATGTTATTTTTCTTGAAGCTATGAAAGTTCTGAGGGTATCATTATGGAAAAGAAGAACAATGTTTCGGGCAGTGAGAATGTTCGGGTGGATTCCTTGGGGAAAAAAATAATTAGGTGGTTTTTGAGGCATGTTAGACCAATAAAAGAAACGCCGCAAGGTACAAAGTTAAAGAGTGGATTTAATATAAAAGGAAAATTTTGATGAAGAATTCCGGGTTTACTTGAATAAATAAATAAATAAAAAATAGCTTCCATTTTAACCCAATTTCGACTATTATATAGATAATCGATTAACCAAGGAGAACGACTTATGAAAAATAAAAATTTAATTTTAGCTTTGGTCTTAATGACCGCGTTAAGTTTTACACTTCCGCAAGCATGTTTCGCTAGCCTTGGTGCAAAACTTGACGGTGGTGTCCAACAGGCCATAAAAACTATCAACTTTACCGGACCTGATTCGCTTACCAAAACAAACGGGGCTTTGAATATCCCTGTTGTTGACTCGACTCTGCTTGCTGCGGGCGCGGCTAATGGTGGAGCCACTTCAATGCTTTCATCTACAACTGTAGTTCCTACAGGGTTTGCGTATGTTAACATGGCCGTTACGACAACAGACCCATTATTTAGTGCAAAAACTTTAGCTGATGGTAAAAAAGGGCAGTTCTTAACCATACACGTCTATAATGGATCACAAACTACAACACTTACACCAGCTACCTCATATGGTTTTTCAGCCTTGAGCTTTAACGCCGTCGATGATCAAGTTATACTATTATGGGTTGGGTCAGACGGTTGGACAGTTTGGGAGGCGACGAGTGTTACAGTAACACCTTAATTTTTTTCTCCTAGTAGGTTAAGAGAGAGGGCTCAAAAGGCTCTCTCTTTTTTCTATGTCATTTTTATTTTACGTCGACGGAGGGTAAGATCGCAGTAAGCCAAGAGGAGCATAATTAAAAGGACGGATTGAATCATCCTCGTCGGAAAGTGCACTAACATATTACACGCTACCATAGATACCCCCGCCAACAATCCCTTTCTATCATATTTTTTTTGCTGGTATATAATGTATACGTACACAACTATTACAATAAAACACAACATTAAGAACATTGGGTACCCCACCTCAAAGGCAAGTTGAAGCCAACAGTTATGTAGAGTTTTCCAAGGTATACTATTGATCTCACTCTTCAGAGGGAATATTACTTTAAAGGTCCCAGGGCCCCATCCGGTCCATGGGTATTCGTTAAGTATCTCAACGGATCTTTTCCAAGCGTGTAAACGGTTAGCCTCTGCAAGATTAGCTTCAAATTTATGAGTAACAGCCCCCATTATAACCACGCCAACGGCTAAGCATGTTGCTATGATCCGCCATTTCTTTGAGGGGAAATATACCCATACGCCTACAGCGGCACAGCATAAAGCCCATGTGGAATTGCAAAAGAATGCTGCGATGATCGGGATAATAAAAAAGGCTGGGTGTATTTGAATGAGAAGCGCGGATAACACCACAAGAAAACTAGCCTCTTGCATGTGCTGACCTACTACACCAAAGGTTGATATCTTATCAAGCCCAAAATTTAACATCTGATCGTGGGTAAAAAATTGTGCTATGATCAACCCACCATTTAACAAGAGAAGGGCCTTAAGCATTTTAAACGTCGGACCCCACGATTCCATATGAGTGGCACCTATATAAAAGTAACAACACGCGACAACAGAGAAATAAGCATTGAAAGATAGGTGAGGAACTTTACTAAAGAAGCAACTTATTAAACCCAACAGGGCAACGCCTTTAACAACAAACGTAACATTCAGAAATAAGATATACATTCCGGCAAGACCAGTCAGTGTGAGGACCATAGGCCACCATTGCGGAGGTGCTACTAGCCTGAAATCGATAAAGGGTACACAGGCAAAGAACCCAGCGAACAGTGGTATCACGTAGGATAAGATTTTCTTATATGTCATCAGCTTCCGAAACCTTTCTTTTGTTTGGTATCACTCCAGGAAACTCTTTCCTACGTCCGTACTCTGCAATTAACAGGGCGTCCGCTGTAGCGTGGGTGATCGTAAGGTGAGGGAACAGCTCTTGTGCTTTCCTTTTGGTTACGTTCTTGTCACCTTTAGATAGGCACCCCATGATACGTTGCCACACTCCCGGGGATACGTAGGTGAAAGGCATTTTTAATGCTGTGAGGACGCCGATATACGTTCCATAGTTCGTACCAAAAGAGAATGTTGATCGTACGCCCTGCTTTGGCATAGAGTGTACTCTCTCTAAATAACACATGGACTCTTTGGCAGGGAATTGAGACAGATGATCTACTACATCTCGCGGGGTAAATTTCTTTACACTCTGCGCGTAGACATCCTCGTACCCTATTGTAGCAATGCCCCCGGAAACACCCGGGTCAATCCCTATCACATAGTTAATCATTTTTCACCACCTCCCTCGCCAATCGAAGCGCCTCATGTACCCCGTGTTTGTACCCGTGGATCATCGCGGTTATGTAATGAATACCGGCTAGGGTGATGGTACTTTCCCTCTCTCCATGAGAGCGGAGAATACCCGATAGGTACGCCCAATGATCCTCTGCTAATTTTTTAGGGTCTTCTGGTGTTTTTGACACTGTTAACCCTCCTTGCTATGAGTTTGTTAGCTTTCTGTTTACCATAGACGTACTCTCTAACACATCTGGTAAGGTACTCTACCATAGAGATGCCGTTAAGCATCAATTTCAACTGGAACTTCTTTTTTATTTTCTCGTCGATGTCGAAATAAATTGGTTTATTTACCATCTTGGGACCTCCTCGCTCTTATTTTTTTTCTTAGTGCCGCTTTCTTCTCAGCGGTTAGGTTTAACTTATCTATTGGGATTTGGATATCAAGGACTTCTGGCTCTGGCTGTTGCATGTCCTCGATCTCTACCCCCCGTTTTGGGTCCATAGCCATGTCACTGTCCTTCTCTACACATATCCCACACGCCGGACACTCTGCTTTCATATAGCAATCAAGCATACGGCCAAACCATTTCATGGGTGTGTTGCAGTTAGGACAAGGGACAGGCTTGTTTGTGTCTCTCCACTTGTTAAGCATCGGATCGAATGCAAAGATCATTATGTTGTCAGGGACACAGAAATATGCTGTGGTGACTTTTCCATTTCGGAGCTTAATCCTCCGAGTCTTAAACGGCTGGTCACAAAGCGGACAGTAAATTTGTTTATCTACAGTCGCTCCTATTATATGAACCATTATTTAGCCCTCCTGTTTTTCGTTACTGCGATCTCTATTCCACTCTCGCATAATGTCATCAAATATCTCGTCAGTCATACCCCAACCAGACCAACAATTCTTTACCTCAATACCTTCTTCCTGTTCAATAGCATTCACAGCACCCTGCCTAGGAACACTATCAAATCCATTTGGTGTCTCTTGCTCGTCAATCTCGATAATGCACATCCAATATTTCTGTTTCATTTTTTATACCTCTTTCCCGCCCAGCCTTCGGCGTCTATAGGGCACCCTTCAGCCCACGTTGGTAGTTGACACATAATGTTTAGCATACAGTTGAGGTCATCCCGGGCGTCATCCGGGTAGACTTCACATACAATCTCGTCGTGTACAGATAGTATAACTGGCATGTTATGTTCTTCTAGCCTCAACATCGCCTCCGCCATGATGTCTCGAGCCATGGCCTGTATTACATTCTCAGTTAGTTTACCCCCATAGGTGAAGGTCTTCTTAAAGCCCTCAGCACTGCTAGTGTAATAGTGAAGCGATTTTTTTGTCTTACCCCAAGGCATCGTCTTATCGGATAGACCCGGATAGTAGTATGCAAGCGATCGCCCCGACGGGATTTTACAATAGAGAAACATTCCTCTAAAATAAAATGTTACAGGACCGCAGTGACAGGCTCTCTTGGTTCGTACTGTATACTTTGCGGCGCGCTCGATGTCAGCCCAAAAAGCTGGCACTTGTTTGTACGTCTCTCTATATGAGGTAACAGCGAGCTCGGCAAGAGCATCATCAATCTTGATACCATATCCTTCGCACGTAACTTTGAATCGCTTGGCCCCCATCTGATACCCACAACCTAAGACAGTTTGTTTTCCAAGCTGTCGCTCTGCTTTATCTCTCTTCGTGAGCTTGTCATTTTTATGGATAACCTTTGCCATCTCGACGTAAATGTCTTTGCCCTCGCGAAACAATTCTACGGCATCTTTTTGTCCCACAGCCCACACGAGAACACGCGCTTCAATAGCCGAATAGTCCGCGGTAAGAAGTGTTTTGCCCTCCGCCGCAACCACGACTCCTCGAATACAAGTCGATAAAGCTGATACGGGGTGGCTATAAAGAAAATCCATAAGACTGGCATCCCTAGAACTAATAACATCCATACAAATATCTTGATCAATGTCGCCTCCTCTTGGTAAGTTCTGAAATTGGACAGCTTGGCTAGTCCACCTCCCGGTTGATGCTCCATGATAAATTAAATGATTTCTTATTCGCCCATCATCGCAGCAAGAATCAATAACTCGTTTGAATTTAGCGACGCTGCTCCGACCATGCTCAAGGCGTAGTATAAGAAGACGGCGTAGTTCGTCGGGAAGATCTTGTGTTAACTCCTCCTCGACATCATCTTTGCTTATCCCCTGCATGTCTCTGAAATACTCTTCGTTAATAAAATTCTTTAGTCGAACTGTCTGTGTAATGGCAAGAATTTTCCCCCCTGTCAATTCTGCTACCTCTTTATTACATTCCCCTTTTAACGCATCGGATATGATCGTAGCGTCCTCTGCTAGTTGTGTGTCTACGCACAGCCCCCGGCTATTTACATCTTGGGTAAACTGAAAAACCTTTTGCTCTTGCGGGGTGAGGTCGGGAAGCATGTTGTCAATGGTCCTCTCAACTACGACGTCCTGTTTACAGTATGCTACAAATTTTTTAAAATCTTCCGGGTGGTCCTCGGGTTTATTAAACTTACCCTCGCTATTTGGAATGGAAAATAATCGAATTAATCGTTGACCTTCAATCACTTTCTGCTCGGGTAGCTTTAATGCCATGGCGAGCTTTGCCATCCGCCAAGGTAACCCATGCGCGCACGCTTTTGACATTGTACACATGAACTCTGGTGGCTCTTGTTTCCATACATGCTTCCATACCATCATCTCAAAGAAAGCGTTATGGGCTACGAAAGTGTAGCCTTCGTCAACCCAAATATCAAAGATTGGCGGAGGTCCTTCGGCTGACCAATGCTTTACTGGCCCGTCGTTGAGGGCGTATGCAAGACATAAAACTTCAGTGGAGGGGTCAGTACAATACCGACCCGCTCCACTTTTTTTGATGTCCACGCGGGATTTCGTCTCGAAATCTAAATGGACTTTGTTCATTTTTCAACCTCCACATCTTTAACAAAAGGTATGGGTCTAAATTCTTTACCAACTAACTCGTACACCGAAAAAGTGGTAGCTACAAAAACGGTGTTGTCAAACGTACACATACTTACGCATTTTTCAGATATCCCGTCTTTATTTTTTGGGAACTCTGTAATAAATTTAGTACCTTCTCTTTTATCCATAATTTTCTCCCTTGGTATTGGGGGCTTCGGTACAGTCGGTTTGCCCCGACGTTTCTTTTATCCTGGTTCGACGTCGCGCAACCAGGAAGACCGTATTCGACGCTCCTACCTCCGCATAGCCCCCAACTACATTCATGTCAACACACTCCCTTTTGTTACGGTGTACCTTTTTAAGAACTCTTTCTTTGGTATAGGAAAGGGGTTACCTGTTCCATCTACGCAAAGGTACCCATCCTCGCAGGATGACACCAACCCACCCCCATAATCAACAGAGAACGCTCCTATAATACGAATGGCTTTTGTTGCAGCCTTTTGCCTGTACGACCCTGCGTTGACAAGGCTGGGTAGGTTATCCCTAGAAAAGACAGGAGGTTTTAGATCATGGACCTCTTCGCTCATTAGATGTCCCCACTTTCATCGCTGTCGAGGTCATCAAAGTCATCGTCTGGTTTCACTCGGCTGATCAATGGCTCGCCCTCTTCGCATTTCTGAATGTTTCGCACAGAAACGGAGACCCCATTCTTGCCCTTGTAGGACCACGCGTAGCATGTGATGACCGCACGCGCATAACATCCAGGGTAAAACTCTTCTGGGTCCTCGATTGGATTACGCTCCGCATCGATGAGACCCGGCCGGTACTTGCCACACTTCCCATTGATGTAGAAAACGCCTTCATACTCTGGCCTGTCCGAGTCATCACCATCTAAAATAGGAAGCATGAGATTCTTCGGAGGGTTTTTAGACCATTTAATTTTCTTTGTGTCCTCAACGAGAGAATCAAGGTTATCAAAATCGACATCCTTCTCAAAGATCATCCCCAAACCGTACTGATTATCCTCATTTGATTCAAGGATGTGAGGGAACGTTACTCGGAATACTGGGGTGAGTAATGCCCCATCCCTCTTTACAATGAACTGATTCTGTTTTTTACCCATAATAAACTACCCCTTCCTGTTTGACCGAGTCAACTCTCTCATTCATCGAAGTCGTCGGCTGCATTTGTTAAACAAATTGGCTCTCCACTTGAACTTGCGGGTACGAGCTTATACCCTGCGTCTGGCTTAAACGTGTACTGCTCGACATTCTTTTTGCCAATCACCTTTTCCATCTTCGACGGTGATTTAAGTTTGGCTTCTTCTCTCATCTTATCACCAAACTTACCCTCAAAGTCTGCCAAGAGAGCGTCTTCGCTGGTCCACTTCCTATTTCCTTTTGATGAAACTAGCTTATATCCGGGGATCTTCTCACCTTGATAAGCTAATTCTTTTGCATGGTCCACAACCTTACCTAACCAACCCTTTAAAAACCCCGCGTTGTCCAACACCTTAACGATCTGGCTCATCGACAGACCATTAGGATTAGGGGCGTCTTTAAAGTCCTTGGCGACTAAGGCTTGGGCCTTCTTACTCGCTGCTGTACACGTACTGAATAGAGGACAGAATGATTTTCTACACCAATTCCCAGCGATCAACGGAGCTTTAGGGTCTAAAGCCACCTTTGCCCGTATTGACAGGTCATTACGAAAAGTATTCATGTACTCACCATCCACAGAGTAGGTGCTTACGTGGTCTTCCCCAATACGAGGCTGGATAATACTAACCTCGATCTCATCCACATCCTCGTCTATAAAATATCGGAGGATATAGTAGAGAAGCTGTTTATTTTGGTAAGAGTCTACCTTCTGACCTTTTCCATACTTTAGATCGAACCCCATAATCTTCTCGTAGGGCCATATGATTATCACGTCGGGAGTAGCAAAGAGAAGCTCATTTACCTCTGGCATCTCAATGCGTTTCTCGACAATCATAACAGCCCCTGGTCTCATACGGGACCTGATCTCTGTTGCATACTCCCATACAGCGTCAACCATCTCCTCGTTGATGGGGATTAAAAACTCACCTTCCGCTTTCTCAACACCAATAAGCGATTCAAGTTTTTCATAATCCCATTCCTTAGTAAGACAGTCCGCGGCGAGGTCGTGAGCTACCGTACCTTCTGCCATGTACACCGATGTCGTGTTAGGACAATCGGCTGTGGCCTTTACAGACCCGGGACAGTTCCACCATCTCTCGCATGAAGATGCTGCAAGTATTGAATGGGCGTTAGACATCTGAATCATCCCCCTCCAATATCTCGACGAACTGATCGTGACATTTTTGAAGACCTTCACCTTCGAGAGTGTCAAGCTTTGTCCCTCCGTTAGCAGCAACGATAGCAATACAACGTTTCTTGCCTACACCCTTTGGATACTTAACACAGATATCCCCAGCAAGAGCACGAGCCATGTCAAGGGTTACTTCCACATCTTCCTCGATGGGCTCGACTCTCTTCGCCGCAGGAGCGTTTGTTTTCCTACCCTCGGTCTTCTTTGCTGTATTCTTCGCCGCCGTTTTCTTTGGTGCTGCCTCGGCCTCGGCATCTGGTTCTGCTTGACCACCACTGGTCAAAGCTTTGACCAATGTTTTGATTGATGCTGCAAGACCCAACGTTGCTTCTTCAAGCTTTTCGATTCTTTCTTCTAAGTACATTTGTTTCTCCTTATCAGTTTTGGTTATTATCTTATTCATTACCTTCTGTTTCCATTTTGCGGTACCCATCATCGTCGCCTCAAGCGTAGCCTTTATGACTAAGATGTACACGCTGACCATGTAGGTCTGACCGAATCTTTTCAGTCTTCCTATACATTGAGTTATATCTGTGGGGGACCATGATGGTTCAACGAACACGCAAGTATGACTTGAGTGTTGCAGTCCATCTAGGCCCTCTCCACAGGCTTGCATCTGTCCGATAAAAACCCGGCATCGTGGGTCTGTGTTGAATTGTTCAACGATCCCGAGCCTCTTAGCTGCGGGTATGGTGCCGTTAATGTAGACGGGGTTCATCTTGGACAGTGATTTTAATAGCGCTTTTAACACGCTTGTGTGATGATAAAAAATAACGATCTTGTTTGTCTCTTCCATTAAATCTGTGATGAAGGGTAATGATTCTTTAATCTTATATTTTGCAAGCGCCTGTCGAATCCGGGCTGTCTCACCAAGGGTAAACAACTCAATGTCCCGCTCTCCGGCGAGCTCAACGGTGCGCTCCTCCTCCTCCTGTATAATCTTCTTGGCTTCGGGTGTGCATTCTAACTCAATGGTGTCAACCAAGGCCTCGGGAAGCTCCTTAAGGACCTCATGCTGCTCTCTACGTAACATAAATGGTGCTATTCTGTCCGCCAGCTCTTGCTCATTTGATGCCCCGCTAACGTCAAGACAATATTTACCCTCAAACGCGGCACAATACTGATAGGCAAATTTCAAATAAGTGTCGTATGGTTTGATGAGTTCAGGTACAGTAGAGGATATAAGAGAGTAGAGATCAATGGGTCGGTTCTTAATTGGGGTCCCTGTGACAAACCATAGCTTGTCGGTACGTGAGATCAATCCTCGTGGGTCAAGTATGCGGCGGGTCCTCTTAGTTGCGACGTTCTTGAGCTTGTGTGCCTCATCACAGATTATCGTGGAAAATCTCATATTCATTAATTTCTTGAAAAGCACTCTGTCTTTCCGGTTGATGAGTTCGTAGTTAACGATGGTAAATCTACTACAGACATCGAACTTATGTCCGCTGTTCTGTACTATTTCAGTAAGCCATTCATCTTTCTCGTCCATCCAGAGTTTTATTTGATTTTTCCAGCACTCCTTAACAGTAGCTGGACATATTATAAGTACGCCGTGTACACCGTATCTATAAATTGCGTGAAGACACTGTGCACTCTTACCCAGCCCCACATCGTCGGCGAGGAGAGCATACTTTCGCTCCTGTAGAAATTTTACTCCTTGTTTTTGGTAGTCTCTAAGCTCCAACCTTACTCCTCCCACTCTTCATCTTTTTGGTTTTCAACTGTTGCATAATCTATTGACCCCGGAGGTCGTTTTCCTTGCCACAATGTAACAGAGGATGTCACTCACCTTTGTCACTTTTTCAGCAATCTCATCTGGTATAATTAACCCAAACTCCTCTTCGAGTACCATGATCAACTCAATAGCGTCGATTGAATCGGCTCCCAGATCATCAGAGAGTAATGCTTCCGGGGTTACCGTTTCCAACTTAACCCCAAGTTGTTTTGCAATAGCTACTTTAACTCTGTTCTCAATGTCCATAATTTTACCCTCCTATGTTTCTATGTTTCTATGTTTATAGATTACCACTACACTAAGTATTTGTCAATAGTTTTTACATAAAAAGTTTTACGATGACCACTCTCTTGACGCTGTTGCTTACTGTATCCTAGTTGTTTGAGCACCCCAGCAATGCGTAGAGCTTCACGCGGGGAGAACATAACAGCGTTGCCACCCATACAACTTACAAAAATATCAATAGGCTGGATGACACAAGCGCGCATGGTGTCATCAAAATAATCAAAGAAATGCGTCTCTAACCAATCATCAATAGTATGCAGCCAGGGGTCCTCGACTTGCCTTTTCGCTACCTCTTCTCGGGCCATCTCTGCGATCCTAGCGTCGTGAATGTGGATTGATTCACCTTTCATGTAGGCCATGTATGCCTCTGCGATAAGCTGGTCCCTGTTCTCTTTGAGTAGGGCAATGTTAACTTCCTTAATAGGCACAGGCCACCATCTTCTATTCTCGTGATCCTTCAAGTATCCCTCTGTCTCTGGGTTAACTGTACCAATAAAAATACATTGTCTTGGGTAGTCAACAGAGTTACGCCCATATGCTGAACGGCAGCGGTCAACCTGAGAAGTTACAAAACGTTTCATTGCTTTATTCTCATACTTTGAGACTGCATACATTTCAGCCAGCTCAATGATCCAGTTCCCTTGTATCGTGTCAATAGAATCTTTGCTTCTTACGTCAATAGCAGCGTCAGTAAACCAAGGGTCACCTATAATTTGACAGAGGTAACTCTTACCAATGCCTTGGGGACCCTCCAAAACAAGAACGTGGTCAAACTTACACCCGGGCTTAAACACGCGGGATACTGCGGCAATGAGTGTCTTACGCCCATAGAATCGGTTCAGCTCTGTGTCCTCGGCACCACACATCGTGGAAAGCCAGCTGTCTAAACGTGGGGTAAGATCCCACGTAAGCTTACGAATATGATCACGGACCGGATGGTACGCGTTATTCGAGGCGATTGTCACAACAGCCTCGTGTATAAGAGACACCGGTGGGTCAAACCTCCAATTAAAAGATAGATAGTGTTTGACTTGTACCGCGTCTTCGTCCGTCCAATAGCTTGTCGTCTTACGCCACGGCGGAGACATAACAAATTCAATGCGATTCGTGAATAAATTAAATTGGAGTTTGTTTTTGAGTATTGGTGGGAGTCCGTCTTTCTTCTTGATATCGCTGAACGTTAAAAGTTGCACCGTGTTGTGGAGGGTGTTCCTAAATCTACCGTCAGCGTACAAGTCCCAACCACGAGATTGTATTTTAACTTGGGGCTCTTCTTTAACTGCGATCTTTTCTGCTTGTTCATAATCATCAAATTCATTTTCAACGGACATACACCCGGCTTTTCGGTATCCATGATCGTATGCGTTTCGAACTTTCACCTCTAGCTCGTCGCTCGTCCACTCTGGTTGGCATCGAGGGTTAAAAAATTGAATCATTAGTTCATGAGTTTTGCGCCATGTGAGACCATAATCTTTTCCGATAGCTGCGACGGCGAAGGTACGCGTATCTCCGCCCTTTCCTTGAATCGCGGGTTCACCATTAGATACAATATCGACGAATCTTTTGATGTTTGACGGGTGATCTGCGAGAAGCCCTTCTTTAACAATATCAATATCATCTCCTCGGGTAAGAAGCGCGAGGAGGACATCGGGGCACCTCTGTATTTGTGATGGTGAGTGTCTTTTAATCCCATAGTGTACATTTACCTCCTCATTATAGCTTCCGGCTGCTGTTATAAAATGTTGTTTGAACTCAAGGCCCGGATACTCCTTGAGGCTTCCTTTAATATGTACTTGCTCCAATTTAGAAAAATAAAAGTGATATCCTCCTGAAGGTGTTGTCACCGTAAATGTGTTCTTGATTATACTAAGAGGTATTTGGAGGTCCTGAAATAAACGGGTGAGTGGTTTGTCTTTCTCTGGCTGGAAACTGCGAGGGTCTACATCTATAACAACGTAACGCTTCTTTAAGAGCACACCATAATTTCGACCTCCTCTAACATTGAGGTTTAGATCAAACGGCGTATTCTTAAAACCTTTACGCAATGCTTTCTTTGAGTACCCCTCACACTCAAAAAGTGTAAGCCCTGCGTCCGTATAGAGATCGAGGAGCTCTTTTTTAACTTTAAATGTCGTTGGCTTCATTAATCCCCCACTGGTGTTGATGAGCTATGCACTACAGATCCAACCATAGCATAGTCTAGTTTATCTTTTTCTTCTTTTACTATAAAACCCTTTTTACTTGCCAAAACAATACGTTCGTTATAAATATCATCATCCATATCTGGATAGCTAGAAACATTTGCGCCTTTACTTTCCAGATAATCTTCAACTTCCGACGCTGTTATAACTGTTTTACCATACAATTTACCGAGTCTTTTGTTCTCTTCCAACTTTGAACTTGATACAATAGTGCAATCATCTCCCTTAGATACACCACCAAACAATCGCTGAAACAAGTTTTTCTTTTGTGTGTGTACTGGATATATATGTGTTAAAGATTTTCCTTTATTGACTACTGCAATACATTGAGAGATTCTCGCCATTTTTGTTCTACCATCGAAATCTTGAGATTCATTTTCTTTTACTGTATTCATGGCATAATCGCCAGACAGACCACCAAAGTTTACCCCTCCAACAGGCTGTGCATACGCTGTGGACACTGTGAATAAAATGATTAGTATTGTTAGTTTATTATTTACCCTCATCACACCCCCATTATTTAGTTTTATCTCGGTATAGGGAAATGCCGTCTTTTATTTTTCATTACGTCGTACCAAGCTCTTCTATCTTTATTTTCCATAAGAACCACATCATCAAAATCCTTAGATAAAAGCTCGATAAAATCAGAGGCCTCTTTTTCATTTAATCTATTAACCTCGTCTCTTGATAAAATAAGACCCTCACTATTCATATCACACCCCCGTTATTACCCCTGCCATTAACATAGCAAGGATTATTGTTATTATGTATCGGTATTTAAGTATTAAGGTTTTCATTTACAATGTATCTCGTGAGCATTAAAGATTAATTTTTTATGCGTTTCCCACCAG
>Ga0307928_10000830_pt1 | contig 23238 bp, 24 predicted proteins | sample AceLakmetagen232_FD_201815 | JGI IMG/M metagenome (GOLD analysis project Ga0307928, IMG submission 201815) | Saline water microbial communities from Ace Lake, Antarctica - #232 | ecosystem: Environmental > Aquatic > Non-marine Saline and Alkaline > Saline | place: Antarctica: Ace Lake... | reverse complement strand
TATTAATATAAATTACTAATATACTAAATAATTCAGCAGTATTTTCAATATTAAATGCATATTGCTTCCAATCATTGCCATAATCTATAACTTCATATGCACGATAAGCAATACCTGTATTAGCGGAGGATAATGTCAAAAGATCTGTTGAATCACCCAGTTTAGCAAGAAATGTAACTGTCATTCTTGGTGGTGAAGGTCTATCAAACTGTGGAGTCCCCGAATACATCTGATTCGAACCGGTACCATCAGCAGTCATTCTCCATGCAAAACGAGACATAAATGTATCTGGTGATTGTGTTAGTGTACCATTACTTACAGACCATTGCATAGTACCTCGCTTCGCTGATGGATTAGCAAAGAGATTAAGTAATCTATAATTACCGCCAAGACTTATACCATGTGGAAAAGTGAAATTCGCAGTTGCAGTAGTCATAAGATTTTCAAATTTAATCAATGCCGGACTACCATAATTTCCAGTAATACTAGTTTGACCCCATGTTGTTCCAGCTCTATCCATATTAAAAAGAACTAATGGCGAATTCTCATAATAACATCCGGTAACACTAATCCCCGAAGCACCATCGGCATATATATGAGCAGTAATTTCCTGTCCTTCAAAATCACAACCTGTGACAACCATAGATGAATCTTCTATAACAATTGAATACTCAGCAGTTGCTTCCCACAACCCGCTGACCATATTAGCTTGAAATTGACATGCCTGAAGATAACACACAGCTCCTGCATTATAAAAAGGAACTTCACAATCAAAGAATTTACAACTTATAATTCGATTATAAAAATTATGTGTACCATCATTATGAATACCTTTTTTGAATCCCTTTATATATACATCTTCTACAACCCAATTCGATACATCATCAAAATAGATACCTCTATTCCCATAAACTGAATCACTTGTAAGTAATAGCTTTTTGAAATATGCTGTGCGAAAAGTATCAGTTGTAGGAAGGCCAGTTCCTGTCTTCTTAGAGAACAAATCTTTCAACGAATCTACAGGCTGAAAATCAATCCAACTTTGTATTCCATAACCTTCAATTGTTTGACCAGGATAGTAATAAAGAGTACCTGTAACTAAATAATTACCTGGAGGAAAAAGAATTTTCTTTCCACCTTCTCCAGTCAAGGTAGGTTCTGAATTCCAACTAAAGAGTAAATTAACATACCCTGCTGCATCTAAAGCTGCCTGTATTGCCGCCGTATCATCTGCAACTCCATTACCTATTGCACCATATGCCCTAACATCAATCCAAGGACCAGCTGTTATAAGATCCGCAAGTTCAGGACTATCTGTAAATTCAAGTTCTAGACCATCACCTACTTTTACCAGTTTATCTATATCATCACTACCAATAGATATTTCTGCTACATCTGTAAGATCAGTAAATGCTTCTGCACCCACAGGACCAGTTGGGCCTGCTGCTCCTGTATCTCCTGCTGCCCCTGTCGGACCCGTTGGACCTGCTGCACCCGTTGCTCCTGCTGCTCCTGTTGGGCCAGCTGCTCCTGTATCTCCTGCTGCCCCCGTTGCTCCTGCTGCTCCTGTTGGGCCCGTTGGGCCTGCTGCACCCGTTGCTCCTGCTGCTCCTGTTGGGCCAGCTGCACCCGTTGCTCCTGCTGCTCCTGTATCTCCTGCTGCTCCTGTCGGACCCGTTGGACCTGCTGCACCCGTTGCTCCTGCTGCTCCCGTTGCTCCTGCTGCTCCTGTTGGGCCAGCTGCTCCTGTATCTCCTGCTGCACCCGTTGGACCTGTTGGGCCTGTACCACCTCCAGCATGAGAATGTAATGCAGTCTCACTACTATCTGTAAGTGTAGTAAGATTAGCACCTGTAGCACTTGTAGTCAATAAATCTGCTGCTTTTGTATCTTCAGCACTATTTAGATGGTAATATTGATCTGCTTGTCCGCCCTGCAAACCTTGCAATTCATTATGATCAACTGTTATATTAGGAGTAAAGGTAAAATATTTTACGTTTTCAAAAGTTAATATATCATTACCTTGTTGTAATACTACTTTACAAACAAGTACTGCCATATTATTCAATATTGGAGGTAAACTTGCAGGAATTTCCTCATTTTGTGCATCTGTTAAAGAAGAAGAAGATTGGCCATACAATACCAACAAATGCTCATCATCAGGATGTATAAATATCCAATTGGTAGTCCATTTATTAACACCTAATTCAGCTAAACCTGTACCGCTATCTATTTTATTATACCGAGTATTATCTATTTGAGTATAAGGAGCATCACTATCTTCATCTTTCACCCATACAGATCCATCCGGATTATAATAATAATACTCAAAAGTATTGGGTCCGGACCCAGAAGTATCCATTGCTGTAGTTGTATAACGATTAATACCTCGATAAAAAATCCCCGCAGTTACATAAAGATTTCTAGTACCGGGATCAGATACTAAGGCACCATCCGATATTTCAATGTTTCGTAATGTAGATGCCCGACTATGAAGCTTTCTTACACCATCTGATAATCGCAAACCTGAACTAGAATAATGTTGAGCATCATCACTTTCCTTAAGAGCATGCCCTATTCCTATTATATTAGCATGATTACCATTGTCTTCACTGCAAGCAATAGTGCATGGATCTCCATAGGTTAATCGTACGAAATAAAACGTATCTGCAGCACCTATAGCAATATTATCTTGCTCACCTAATGATACCTTCGTAAGAGGATCGCCAGCTCCGGATCCTGTCCTCAGTATTGCAGTCAATGCAGCTACTTTAATTGTACCGGCATTTGTCCCCTCACTTACTTCCCCACCTGTTAAAATCTGAGAAGAAAGTGCTATATTTAAAGAAGGAAAATCAATTATTGAAACCCATGCACTTCCATCAAAGAAATAGTAAGTATTTTCATCTTCTACCCATACAATCCAACCTTCTGCAGGTGTATCAAATTGCCACATAACTCCATCATAATAAACAATATCGTTTTCATGCCCAAACCAACTATCTCCCGAAGTAGTTCCAGATGCTACTATATAACGATCCCCTTTAGATGGAGCTCCGGGGGCATCATATAAATCTTTATCCTTAATAGTTGGTTGCCAACTGAAAGATTCTAAAACAGGTACGCGATAATCCTCTGCACCTTCTGTTTCTTCATCACCCCAAGTCCCATGTACTGGTTCTGGATCAACATATTTTCTTATAACTACCCAATCTGAATAATGAGAAGAATTGGCAGTTTCTATAGAACTTTTTAATACTTCATTAGGAATACCAATGGTATGAGTAGTACCTAACACCTTATCTATATAAAATTTAGATTCCCCAGATTTACAAGTAACCTCATAAATATGATAATCATCATCTTCGTTTAATGTTTTATTCTCTCCAGCTCCTTCATTCATAGTTTTTGTATAACAAACAGAAGATCGCCAAAATAATGCTTGATCATCAGGTGTAGCCTGTGATTCATTTGCTAATCCAGCAACAGAATAATTAGGACCCCCTGTTATAAACTTCTTCCTTGACATCCAAGCAATACTATAGGGACCATATGAAGTCTTACTTCGTACACCTCGCCAAGTTGCATCTGCACTTGATGCATTCAAAATACTACCAGCAACGGCTATAGTAGGAGTAGTAAGTAAATCCCATTTAGCTGCATCTAATGAACTTCCATAAAAATGATCAGCGAATAAAAAAGTAGCATCCATTTCATCTTGATCAGCACCAACAGGATACGTTTCTCCTGCATTATCATAATAAACATATACTGTTCGAGCTACAGTACTTAGATCATCATTTACTTTTACCCAAAAAATGGCATAATCAGAATCGATTTTTTCTTGAAGCCAATAATCAAGAAGTGTATCACCATCATTATCTGTAAATCTTACATCACCAAAATCTGTTCTGCATTTTCCATCAAGGTATACTTTTTCCCCAGAATCAGAGCCGCTACTAAAATATACTGTAATTCTTTTTTGATAGTCAGTACCTGCCCCAGCTGAAGCAGTGATACGATGAGATTTTCGGAATGTCCAATCAGTTAACCAAGCCATTTATTAAATCTTTCACTCTGCGATCACAAGTTTCCTGATTATAATAACAATATTCTTCCATGTACCAGTATAGAAATTTATCAGATTCTTCTCTATTAAACCAATCTAATTTTATAGCCCTTTGAAGATCCACAAGATGTCTTAAATCATATGTTATCCAATGATATTCGGGATAGCCCCAAGAAATAATCGGCTTATGATGCATCATTGTTTCAAAACCAGCTCCCGAATTAGCAAGCAAAACACAATATGCTTTTTCAATAAAGTTATGGATATTCGTAGCACCTATATATACTTTGACTTTTGAACTTATAGCTTCATATTTTTCCTTCAAAGAAGACGCGAATTCAATTTTATCTACATCTTTACCATCTGTAAAAGGATGTAATTTTACAACAACTGTTCGATCACTTATTCTAACAAGCTCCTTTATCACTTGCTCTAATTTTACAAAGTAAGAACCAAAATCATGCTTCGTAACAACCTCATCTCCACCGCATTGTCCTATAATTAAGAAATAATCATTAAATGGTACCTTCTGAACTTTATTCTTGAAATGATAGAGATAATTATCAAATTTCGAAGTTCTTTTCTTCAGCCAATCTTTTACCTTTGTATCAAAAAAATCACCTATCTCCACATTCTTGAAATCAGGTTCTTGATAAGTAAGAGATGAATATGGACCATAACCTAAAGTATCTAAAGTTGTATGATACTCATCAGGCACAGTCGGTTTGAAGAACCAATTTTGATCTGCTTTAACAACATTTCCTACTAAATTTGCTATGGTTGCATGATTATAAATACAAATATCACAAGGATTATCTTTCTTATGATTATACTTAGATAAATTTTCTAATCCTTTACACTTAAAATCTTTATGAACTTTAACTTCAACACCATTTTTATGCAAAGAATTAACGAGCCACTGAAATTGATTCTTCCAGGTCGTTCTCATATCACCAAATCGATAATTCCAAATAACAGCTTTCACCAACCATACTCCTGAATGTTGCCATTGAAATTTTGTTTCATAAAAGAAGGAAAAAACATAGATAATTTCTCTAAATCACCGTTATCATATTTCAAATTCTTCGGCAACTCTATAGTTTTCTTTTCTACTATTACAGATATATTGTAATTATATGTTTTAATAACTGGTTTAGTACAATCAAAACCAGCAAGAACGAGATTATAAAGTACTAACCCTGCATTCCATATACTTACATGTCCACCAACAATTTGAGGTTTCATTGGTGGAACAGTAATTGCAAGTACTCCTCCTTCTTTAAGTTCTCTATGGATTTTTTTCAGGAATGAATTTATATTCAACTGGTGTTCTAATACATGACAACACCATATACAATCAAATTGAATATTGGAAAACCAATCCATATAATTCATGGTGATAACATCTTTTGCCTTTGACCATAAATCTATCGCAGTAACCTGTTTTCCATTATCCTCGAATATCTTTTTATGCTGTCCTAGACCACATCCTATATCAAGGACTGCAGTAAAAAGATAATCAGATATCAACTTGTTTATTCCTAAAATGCCCATAAATATGTCAATGCCAAACTAGCTGCAATTAATATAACTGAAGCACTTATAATCAAAGCCTTGTAATCAGAATCATAAATTGCTCCGGGACCTGTCGGACCTGTAGCACCTGCTGCTCCTGTTGGACCTGTTGGACCTGCTGCACCTGTATTACCTGCTGCTCCTGTTGGACCTGTTGGGCCTGCTGCACCTGTATTACCTGCTGCCCCTGTTGGACCTGTTGGGCCTGCTGCACCCGTTGCTCCTGCTGCTCCTGTCGGACCCGTATCTCCTGCTGCACCTGTATTACCTGCTGCCCCTGTTGGACCTGTTGGACCTGCTGCACCTGTTGGGCCTGCTGCTCCTGTCGGACCTGTTGGGCCTGCTATAGAAAGTGCTGCCCAAGAAGTCCCATCAAAATAATAAAATTCATCTTCATCTTCTGCCCAACATTGCCAACCTTCTACAGGTGTATCAAATTGCCATGCAGCTCCATCATAATAAGTAATATCGTTTTCATGTCCAAACCAATCACCCGAATCTGCAGGAGATGCAACAATATACCGATCACCTTTCGATTCACCTCCTGGAGGAGCAGTAAGATCTTTATCTTTAATTGGAGGTTGCCAACTAAAAGATTCTAAAACTGGAACTCTATAATCAACCATCTTATCCCCTTATCACAAATTAACCAACTCTTTATATATTCTATATAATAACTTCAATTATTCTTCAAATCGGAATGCTTGATAACTTAGATCATAAGTTCCTACAACTATTTTTCCACTTGCATTTCGGATACTGAGAGTTATTTCACTATCAGAAGAAAGATTAGACAAATCAAATTCTGCTTGTTTTGTAGCATCTTGACCATGATACATTCTAAAAACTTCAGAATTTACAAGGAGGGGGGGTTTGACCAATAGCATTTATTTCTTCTTCCTTATGTATTCTGATATTGTGATAATTTCGACATTAAGCAATGAATCAATTATCTCATTTCGAATAATTTTATGACGTTCACTTTTTAATAAGAGGAGTGAACGATTAAGGTTATTCAAAGCACTTTCTACATCGGACTTTTTCATCAGCTATATTCTTAAAAAAATCTGGAGGAGTTTTCTTTATAATAGGGATAATAATACGAAAACTCCTCCAGATGATGAATATGCTTCTAACAATCAACTTACCATTACGTAACAGAAGTTGTACCGAGATTCTCAATTTCGCCTTCACAGAACAAACCTGCGTTAATAACCTTGAAACCAGCAGAACTCAAGAAACCCTTCTGTGCCATCAAGTCACTCGTTACCAACGTCGGAGTCGTGAACAGCGGAATATACGGACAATAGATAAACCCAGCATACAGATAATGATCACCTCTATAACCGAGGGTATACTTATTTGTAGCCTTAAACGGATTCTGCACAACTGTCCTACCAAGCAACTCACCGATCTTCATCGGACCAGTAGGCGGTGTTTTGCCAAGACCCGCGACGGGCTTAAAGTCCGGAAGCTGACGAATTACACGGGCGATGTTGTTGCCACAATAAATAAATGTAGCTACGCCTCGCTTGGTTTTCTCGAAGATGTTATTCGAACCCTCTTCAAAGCGATCCATAATCTCATGCTTCTTCCAAAGCCATTCCTGACCCGTGCCAATCTTTGCATTCCAGACAGTACACTTAGCTGCTCCACCATTTGCAACAACAGCTGCATCGTCAATCATATCAAGACCAACCTGATCCACGGTAAACTTAACCTCGTTACCTAGATACTTGACAAGCTCTGTTTCCAAGTCGATCCCATGAGCCTTCTGGAGATCAATATGTGCACCGATGGAATACTTCGTACGAAGCGGAAAATCAATTGCTTCGACAGTCGATTGAGTTACAGATACGTCTACCTCAGGAACGCCCTTCTTATCACCGGCTGCGTCTACAGGAAGATCATACTGATAATCATACTGCAGATAAATACTTGCATCCGAATCGACATTCTGAATAGTAGCCGAAAGAACACCAGCTGCAGTCAAAGTAGCAGCTCCGTCAAGATAACTTCCAGCATCTACAAAATCACCGTCTGCATCACAAGTTGCCAAACGTGTTTCAGCCCTAGCAGATGTACCAGCACCTGAAACTAGGTAAAGTTTAGCATTCTCAAGATTAATCAAACCCGGTGCATAAGCAACAGGGGTGGACAAAGCACCCAAACCTGTACCTACCACCTCATCTACAACACGAGCCATTGCATATCGACGACCACTCTTGCCAGCATTGTGACCGGTCTTCGCATCAATCATCGTCTCAGTACCAGCAATAGAGCCCTTTGCCGACCCGTATTTCACGTCTAGATAAAAGACCGCACCAATTCGACGATCCAATGCCTGTACCACTGCCAAATCATTCAAAGCCAATGAAGGAAGCAATGCAGCAATCACCGGCAACTGTATGCCAAGGAAGCTAATGCTATCTTCTGTCGTTGCCTCAAACAACTTAGTACCACCCTTTAAACCCGTATCGACAATAGCATTATGAAGAACTTGTGCTATGTTCCTCTGCTCAAATAGGGTCAACTCGCGATTTTCGGTATTCTTCTTATGCTCATTCACTGCATTAAGATACCGCTTAATCCGAGGATTGTTCATCAAAGCTGCCTGACGGGATTTTATCCCCTCTAATTCAGCTTTCACCAAATCCATATTATTCATCTTCTTGCACCTCATTTTTATAACCCATTCCTTCTAAGACCGCTCCCACGGAACGATCTACGTCTTCTTGTTCCGAATCAACAACTTCTGATTCTTTCACAACAATTTGATCAATAGGTTCAGAATGAAGTGCATTCCTTCTACTAATATCTCTGATTTCATTTAGAGAATTATCTACTTCATCAAATGTCTTACTCTCCTCAAGAAGTGCTTGAGAATTATTCCCAACTACTAATCCAGATTCTTCTACTCTAATACGTACATATCCTGATATCAATTCATCTCTAACGTCTTTCACCCTATTCTCTGTCTCTATAACTCCTTTCTTCTTAAGATTGCTTAACACCTTTTTATGATCTTCTTTCATTTTATTAAGTTCAGATATATGTAACTTACCTGCTGTAACAATAGCTTCTTTCAATTCAATAAGATCGCTATGGAAATCTGATTTTATTGTATTACATTTTTCATACAACTCTTTTGTCTGCAATGCTTTTTCTTCAAGTTTACTTTTAAGAACAGATACTATTTTACTATTGCTTTCAATAATTCCTTTCAATTTATTTGTAAGTATTTTAACTTCTAATTTTTGATTAGAACGTGTTTCTATTTCTTCAATTATTTCAACTGCTTTATCTCTTTCTGCTCTAACAAATGCTTCTAGAATTTTTAACTCTGTTATCTCCTTTGATATAGAAGAAATTGATTTAGATTCATTTGCTTTGGATTCTTCTTTCTTTTTCTTCGCAATTGCTTTCCGTTTAACTTCTTCTTTATCACATTTTTCATCTACTTCAAATTCATCTTCTACCGAATCCATTTCAGTAAGTGATTTTCTAGCCCACTCTCTGTCTTTCTCTTTTATCTCCTCATCCAACTCATCATAAGAAATAAATAGATCTTTCCAGCGTTCTGCCCGTTCTTCTGAGATGTCCTCGGTTTCTAAGATATCCTTAGCCCATTCAATCCACTGATCATGCTCAAGAGCTGCTAACTTCTCAAGAACACTATCTTCAATCTCTTCATCTACCTCAGATTCATCTACTTCTACTCTTTCTTTCCCAACTATTACATCATGATCCTTTTTGGCCCGCTGCAATTGCTCTTCTTCTGTATACTTTTTAGGAACTTTAGATTTCTTTTCCGAATCTTCCTTGATCTCTTTTATTGCACCTGCCCTAATCAATTCCTGCTTTGCAAGATTCTCTGTGGTTTTTTCTACTTCTTTTTCCAACCCAACTTTTATAAAATCTTCAACATCTGATTTTGAACTTTCAAGACCTTGTTTATTTGATACATACGTAAAAACTTCATCACTATCAGCACCATGCTCCTTAACTAAATCAAAAAACGTAATATCCTTTTGAAGATCTTGAACAGCTCTTTCCCACCGATTAGCCTCATCACCTTCTTCATCACCCATAGATTCAATCAAACAAGTAGCAAAATGCTTATCAGCTTCTTTTGCATCTTTATTTTCTAATACTTTTTTTATCTCTGTAACTACATTCCTCTTAATATCTTGTGGTACTACTCCAAATGTTGAAGGATCGGCCGTAAAATCGGTCGTTACATACCTATAACTCTCTGGGATAACTCGACTGAATGGACCATCATCATCCTGAGCTTCTTCAAGATCACCTTCTGCTCTTGTACTTACACCAACCTGACAACCTGCTCGAAGTAGTGTATCTACAATTCTACCTGTTGGTGTATCAAGTACATCAAATTTCTGATAAAGAATATTGCTATCTTCATCTATTCTCATTTCATGAATTACATGAGAAGTTAATTGAAGATCAGATTGGGTCTGTTCAGGATGCTCAGCATGACCAAAAAGAGCCCGATTATTGAGTTTTTCCAGAAGGTCTTTATCTTCAAGAACATTATCCCAGACTTCTTTTTCATAAATTCTGTTGTTGGCATTTCTAGTACCTAACTTACATACAGGATACGTAAGCCGACATAGAACTCCTTCTGGAAGTTTTTCTCTTGATATATCTTCAAGAATAGCTTTTTGAAGAACCGTTTCAATTAGTAACATTTACATATACTCCAATGTTAATTATCAAATTTTTCAAATAAATCTTTAAGTCTTTTCATTTCTTTTTTAGATTCCCACATTTCACCCTCCTGCTCATTCCACATCTTCTCTGCTACTACTTTTGCTTTACTTAGAAGCTGAGGAGTTCTTCCAACGGCTACTACACCCTGTTCAATCTCAGTAGCAAACCAACCTTCTTCTTCCCAACGACTTTCTGATTTGAAAGCACTATCAGGTAAGAATCTAAGGAAGTAATCTAGATCTTCTTGATTCGTTATAGTATCACTACGTGTATCAGTCCGCCCCCGATCTTCTTCACGCACATATGTATAAACAATAACTTCCCCCTCTCGTTCATCTACTTTCTCCTCCTCTTTCTCTTCTATTTCCTCATCTACCTTCTCCTCCTCAATTATTTCTTCCTCCACTTTAGATTCCCTAGGAGAAGCCTCTACAGGTTTTTCTTCATCGAAAGTTTCTTCTGCATCTGCTCGAACTGTTTCATCAGATATTAGCTCGTTGTATTCATTTTCTTCAAGATTAGCAAGTGCATCTAATGCAAGTTCTGTCAATCCTTCTACAGATAATACACCCTCTTCATTCCTCCACAGAGAAGCAAAATCTTTATCGAATGCAAAACTTCTTCCACTTATTTCTACAACAGTATCATCTGTATTACTATTAATGAGATTTACTTCAAATTCATTCCCTTCACCATCCACTACTTGCATTTCGATAAGTTTTTTTATCTTACTATCTTCAGAGTCCTTATCGCTACATTCTTTACCTTCAGATGCTTCCATCTTATTCAATTTCGTATAATACTCGGGATCTTCCTTTAGATGATCCATAGCTATTTCTCTTGCTAAATTAGTATCATCGGTATGTTCCGATTCAACTTTAATACCTATAGCCATTTGATCCGGAGGAAAATCATCCGGGGTATTTCTATCTGCTCGACCTCCCGGAGTTTCATCTTTATAAGGACATTCTTCACCAGCTTGTTTTCTTCTCCCTACATCACTTGCAGACCCTCGAGCTGAATCTTTATAAGGACCACTACCATCTCGTTTACCCGGCTCCTCATAACCTTCCTTTACTTTACCTTTATAACTCTTCGCTTCCTTATCTATTTCAGCTATCTTCTTTTCAATATCTTCTGATTCCTTTTTCAACTTATCTACCTGCTTCTGCAAATCAGCTTTCTTTTTCCTCAAATGATCTCCACGAGAAGACTCATCACTAGATTCCTCTACTTCTTTTCCCATTGTATCAATTTTTGTCTTCCTATCCGCCCATTGCCCCTTTATTCGAGATACGTAACCCGGTTCGAGACCTATAACACCTTCAAGATTTGCATCGGAAAGATCTACTCCTTCAAGATTTGCTCCAGTAAGATCTGCTCCAGTAAGATCTGCTGCTGCAAGATGTGCATAGCTAAGCCTTACTGCTCGCATGTTTGTATTGCTAAGATTTGCACTGCCAAGATTTGCTCCCAGAAAATTAACAAATCGAAGATTTCCATTGCTAAGATCTGCAAAGCTAAGATCTGCTCTACTAAGATCTGCTTTGCGAAGATCTACTCCTTCTAATTCAGCTCCCGAAAGATCTGCTCCATGAAGATCTGCTCCTTGAAGCTTATCCTTATGCTTCTCAACGAATGCCTTAAAAGAAGCTGCTTGTCCTTTTACGATTAATTTACCTTTAACATTTTTCGGTAGTGCAAATAGAAGTTTATATCTATTTCTTTCTGTTCCCCCACCACTTTTCTCCTCTACCTTCTCAGTTTCATCAACTTCTTCTTTTTCATCCTTCTTATCACACTTCTCAAATGGCCAATGTTTCTTACCACATTTCTTACATGTAGGCATTTCTTTTTCAACTACTTTCTTTGACTCAACTGGTCTCTCTTTCTCTGATGGAATCTCTTCTAGCTCTTCTTCTCCCTCTGCTGTTTCAAGATCTTCTTCCTGCTCTTCCTCGGGCTCTTCCTCTAACAATAATGGAAGAACATATCTCATGAAAATCCCTCGCTCAATCTGCTCTATCTCTACATCCTGAATTGCTTGGACAACAAAGCGATTAGGATCAGATATATCTAAATTATTATCGATAGCTGAATATTTCTTTTCACCCAACTGATCTAATATTTGAATATCATCTTCTGAGAAAAGAATATAGAAATGAGTATCTTCTGTTTTACCAAGATATTCTTTTTCTATCTCAAGAGCTGCTTCTTCTTCTTTCGGTTCGATATCATCTGGATCAGGAGAGAGATCATCTTCCTCTTCCGGTTCCATAAATATATCTTCTGGCTCTTCCTTTTCGTTTACTTTGGATTCATCTATATCATCTTCCATAAACCAGCCCTGGTTATCATGCTGCATAGGATTAAAAACTTCCTCATATTTAATCTTAGGATCAGATACAAATCTAGGATATTTAACACCGGGAGTATTTTCACCAGTTCGATTATCTTTATAAGCAAGATCCATACCCGCATCCCTATCTAAACCTAAACCATTCATTTCAGCTAACAATTCATAAAAATCTTTCCCTCCGAAAACTCCATAACCTTCATAATTACTTTCTTCCCATTGATTACCTTTATCATCTAACATCCATACAGGCTGTTGATGACCTTCAGTTGAATAAATAGGTTGGTCTGTATCGCCGGTAAGCCAACTAAATTGACCCTCGTTTATTTTTACTTCATCAACTTTAGATTCATCTACCTTAAGACACTCATTGAGCATATCAAGAAATAATTTCTCACTCATTTATCTCACCTTTATAAAAAAAGATTATGACTTAGATTATTATACTTTTAGAATCCAAATATGCTGCCGAGCATAGTCTGATACTGTTTCTCAATATCATCTGTATTTGCAGGATCAGAACCCGCCTGAAGATATATTACAACATTGTACCTCTTACCTGTTGGAAGTTCATCGGGTACAACAACAGGAAATTGACCTGTAAGTCCCTGCTCATCTAAAGCAATAGCTGTATTTGCCCAGACAGCCGCAGCAGGTGCTACTAGTGCTTCTGCTACTTCATCATATATATACCCTGTGTCATCCACGACGAACCGCACGTAATATTCGTTCCCGGTATGTCCACTGGCATCAAATACTATCGTATCAATAAAGCTGCTCATCTGTTATCCTCTTAATCATTCGAAAAGTTTATTATACTATCTTTCGTACCCGGATGAAAAGAATTAGGTACACCGATTAATCTACAATCTTCTCTACACCCAGCACCTCTCGGACAAACATGATCTGTAAAATCTGAACCATTGATTGTCTTAGACTTAATCTGCTGTGAATTAACTGAATTTCCTCCCTTTACCAATCTAGGTAAACTTACACCCCCAGTAATCGTTGTAAATTCCCATTGAATACCAGCTGTTGTACCTATATCTTTTGTATCTACTCGCCAAACATAAGATACATCATTATCTAAATCACTGGGAGAATCATATAAAAGAACATCTTGATTATCTATAACTTTTGTAATCGGAGGATCATGCTCACTCTTTTTATCAAAATATACGTCAACACTATCTCCCGAATCTTTCATCCAAGATAAAGATGAAGCTATTGCTATACTAACAGCAGAATTTGCAGGAATAGGATCTGATGCTTGAGTAGGGTATTCTACAAATTCTCTCAATATTGGATAATTATTTCCCTCATCGATCCACCAATCATTATCAAAATCCCAATTAATGAAAGTAGCTTGCTGTTTCATTTCAGCAGTTGTTTTCCCAACCGCTATTCCATTTACTCCATCTACTACTTTACTAGTGGTATCTTTATCCCAAAAACAATCTGTTCCGGAGAAAGTAACAACTGCAGATCCGGAAAAACCACCTACCTCTGTATCTCCCGTTACAGGACCAGAATTATTTATAAGTCCTTTACCATAACAATTCTCACACCGTGCCCCAATATAAGCTGCTCCTATAAATGAACCAAGTTCACATCTGCTATTTACACAATTTACTTGAACATCGGTATAACAATCTTTGTAATAACCATTATTAGACCCACCTACAAACCCTCCCCCTAAACGGGTAGTAGTTACTATTCCAGTTACATAACAATTTTTTATGCCCCAACCAGAAGAATAATTTGCTCCTAACACATATCCAACTAATCCTCCAACATAACTTTTACCACTTATGTTTACATTCTCTAATCCTAGATCTGTAACTGTATCATGCTCCCAACTTGCACCATCTGCATCTGGATCTATACACCCAAAGAATCCTCCATGCTCCGAAGCAGAACGATCCATCGTCACATTTGATATAATATATCCATTACCATGAAAAACTCCGTTAAAAAAATTACCAAAACTCCAAGAACCTAAAGGTTTCCAACCTTTACCATCTCCTAATGGATCTACTCCTACAAGATCTAAATCTGTAGTGAGACTAAAAACATTATCTTTCCACGGAATACCCAAGAACTTTCCAGATCTTAAAGTAAGATCAATAAGATCTTGAACAGAATCGATAGTGTAGGTAGCCATTATGCCCCTCGTCCAAACATCAATAGCAACGCACCTACGATAAAAGAAGCTATTCCCATAAAGGCAGCAGATAAAGCTGCAAGGGTTAAATTATTGTGATGATGAACGTGGTTCCCAAAATGCTTGATCATATCTGATTGTCTTGCATATACCAATATCAAAAGATCATGATCAGATAAATCTTTTATAACATCGAGATCTTCATTCATAATATCTTCTAACCTATTCTTGAACTTCATTAAGTAATTTTAGAAATGAGTCTCTTTCACGACCCGCCGCTTCTAAATCTAACAATTTATATTTTACTGCTGTCTGTAAATAATCTAACCAAGAATCAATAACAGTAAAAACACCCTGATTTTTATACTCTTCTTTGATTACTTCCTTGAAAGAAAGTTGAGGATCAATAATGATGATAAGATTTTCTATCTTTGCCCATAGTACGTCTAGTTGTTTTCTTTCAAGTTTAGTCATGAACTAGTCTTTCTTAGCCTTATCCTTCTTAGCCTTATCCTTCTTTCTCTTCTCTACTTCTTCCTTGTCCTTAACCTTTTTCGCCTTCTCCTTAGCTTGCTCTTCCTTTTTCGCTTTCTCCATCTTTTCTCTATCTTTAGCTTTCTTATCTGCCTTCTTCTTATCTTCCTCTTTAGATTCAAAAGGAGGTCTCGGAGCTACTTCAGGTGAAAGAGGGGGTTCCATAGGAGAATTCATCGGTTCCTCCATGGGGGGTTCCGCCGTAACATCAAAACCTACTTCATCTACAGTCTGCTGAACTGTAGACAATTTTGCAACACAATCTGCAGCTTCCGTATAATTACCTGCATTCAAAGCATCCTTAGCTTTCTTAACAAGGTCCTTTACATCTTTAGAAATATCAACCTTAGGAGCAGCAGGAGCCTTTTCTTCTTTCTTTTCCTCCCCCTCTTCTTCGGTAAGCTTCTTAATCTTACTTACTTCACTATCTTTATCACTACATTCTTTACCTTCTTCAACAAGGGATTTGAATGCCTGCATAAAAGATTCATCTATTCCAGAATTTTCCAAAGTCAATGTTAAGAATTCAACAACATCTGGTTTTTCAAAACCTTCCGAAGCAAGATCACTCATAACAACCTTAGCAGATTCTACAAAAGTAGCTAAATCATTTTGATTTACAAGACCATCCAATCGATCTAGAACTTCAAATTCAATCCTTTCTCTAAGTACATTCTCCTTCTTTAAATCTTTTTCAACATTCAACATCTTACCAAACATGGTTTCATATGCCGGATCGCTCATACTAATACTTCCTCAAATATCTAAATAATATTATATATTCTTTCATTTATTTCTTCTAATACAACTGGTATCAAAAGACTATACTCTCTATCTCCCTGTTCACAACTTATTAAAATATGTGTAAATAAAGATGATAATCCCTTTAACGTAACATAATCATTTTTTAGATTTCCTTTTTGTATTTTCTGAAGAGTGTGATGAACTGATTTACCTTTGAGTTTTTTTATGAGACTTGCTAACAAGTCTTTTTTGGAAGGAAGTTGATCTAAAAAACTAGCACACAGCTTAAAATTTCCTCGTTGAAATGCACTTTGGGCTAAAATAACAATAGATTGATACTTTGTTTGACCAAAGTATTTCTCCGCAACATCTAATCTATTAAGTATCTTTTTTTTATCCATAAATTCCCTAGTACAATAATATAAATATCTACATCAAATTTCCTTATAAATTCTCTGTTATAACATATAATTACATAAAAATATGGCGAGCTCAGGACAGGAATGGTATTCCCTAAGTGTACGCTTCATCATGCGGTTCTCACCTTGACATAAAAAATGAAACTCTGTTCCTACTTACCTTGACCATCTTTCAAGCAAACAATTGATTAGTCGAGAAATAATCTCTCTCGCAACATAACCAACAAGGACACCAATAACTAGCATCCCAGCATGACTTAGAATAACACCCATAACGTTCCTTTCAAATACATCCTCGTAAAATGGTTCCTATTATAAATCCAATTGCAACTAGCAAAAGGATTTTTACAGCAGTTTCTACCATTGTCACTACCTATCTTTAGAACTTTGCAAATACATTATCAAAACATAAATAGCATTCTTGATATGATTTCGTGCAAAATACACAGCTATGCTACCTACAAATATCCCACAAATTAGTTTGAACATTAGATTACACCTTTCAATTTCAATTCATTCTTAATATTACCTACGATTTTCTTAGTAGTTTTAACCTGATTATCAAGTGCTGATGTTAAACTTGGCGATGAAACATTACTATCTTTATATATCTGCACACCTTTAATAATCTCTACCAGAGCCTTACGTCGCACTAGAATACTATAGAGGGCTGCAACTGCACTGCCTATCAAGCCGAAGACAGCCATCCAGAATGCGAATCGAGATACCGCTAGGGTCATAAACAATGACACAGATGATGATGCAATAGCAGCAGACCCCAATTTAGCTGCACCACTTACTAATGCAAAAACACCACATGCGATTCCTAATATACTCATTGTCACCAACCAATTACTTTTTTTTGCTGCTTGATATAATTGTACATCTGGAGTAGGTGCTATCGTAGGCAATTCAGCAACCGGCTTTTCCTCTGCTTGATGAGCAAACATAGAACAACCACACAATTCGATAATAAATATCACCAACAATAACCTAATTAAACATATCAATATATGGGCTTTCATTTTATTCCCTTTCTTTAACTACATGCTGAAATTACTAGAAAAACGATAAAAAGTATAATCAAGATATCCACAACGGTATCTTTCATTATATCATCCCTTCTTCTTTCATATAACGAACGGTTTGATGATAGTATGTCTCACAATTTCTACAATCCTTACACCAAGATGAAGTTGGGGTCCCACACATAGTTACAAGACGTCCGCCAACCTTCTTCATCCGAGCTAAAACTTCCCTCATAAAAGCAGGAGTTGGGCACCAATAAGAATTGATATGACGTTTCTTCCAAACGTAGTTTATCTTATTCGAAGGTTCACAATTGTAGTATGCCATGAATGTCAAAACAATTGGAGTTCTACCTCTACCTCCTACTCCCTGCGTGTACCAATGGACTGCTTGTTTGATATGGTATAAATTTGTTGAAGAAACCCGCATACGTACAAACATCAGATTTGGTGCCTCAACCAACGTTACAGGATTCTCTTCCTTAGGATTAGCTGTGAATACAACAGGTCCTGGAAAGTCGAACTTTGCAATAGATGTATTGAAAAAAACATTTGGATATTTCTTTGCCTCTTCAATAACCCTTTCTCGTTCAATATTTGAATCATGTCCACAATTCATACGAATAATCCCATTCTTAGCTTCAGAAAGTGGGGCATGGGGCTGCTCAATATCCTCATAGTAAGCATTAGGGCGATTATAAAAACATTGATTGCAATTATTGGGGCAAGGACCTGTTTGCACCCGACAGTCATAAAGATTACTACCTTCTTGTTTAGGATTTCTCATCATGGTCTCCAACTAAAAAAACAGCTAAAGTCTATATCACAAATCACTTCAACCACTCCAAAAGCAGCTAATACTCCCAATGTAGCTATAAATCCACAAAGGAATACATCTAGTACACTAGCTGTTTTCATATCACTTTCCTCAATCCTTCTCCTTTGAAAAAAATTGGATCTTCATCATCAAGATGTATAATTGGAACCCTTTCTTAATTAAATTTCTATGGATATATAGCAAGACCATTAGTATCATCACACCAATGAACACCACATCGAGATAAATATATTACATCTTTAGATGTAAATAATTCCAGATCACTACCAGCGAGAAGTACTACTTCATGCATTGCACCACATAGAATATGCTGCCGACCCTGCCCTTTCGGACCTAACAAGTTCTCCAAATACAACAAAGCGCATATCTCGGGATAAGAACTTGGCCTAGCATTTAATGGAATTCTCTCAAACTTTAGGTATTCTTCATCATTTATCTTTGTAAATTCTTCCCTTGTCATTTCTTTATCCTTTCTCCACACCATAATTACCACTAATTTCAAACCAAGTATTAGCACCCTGTAAACTTTGGCACTTAATACCTATATATTCAACCAAATATGCTAACTCACTTTCCTCAATCCTTCTCCTTTGAAAAAAGTTGGGTCTTCATCATCAGGATGTATAATTGGAACCCACCATTGATCTTTATATTTCACTGCAGGCCAAAGAAGAACAACCCTTGTACCTGCACCATCCCACCCTTCTTTTATTTCAGCAATATCTCCTGATTTCCAATCTGTTATCATAATTTAAATACCTTTTCTACTTATGGAAACTACTAAAACGCCAAGCAATATATATCAATACACATACATCTATAACAAGTTTCAACGCTAACCATCCTAACATTACACAATCAACTTTCGTAATCATACTATTATTCCATCCCCTCTAGTTTCAATATCTCAAGATAAATTCGCATACTCTGCTCACAAATATCTGCAGGGATTATTAAACTGATACCACCCGGAACTCCACCTACACAGATACCTATAATCTCTCCTTCATTATCTGTGACTGGTCCTCCACTGACTCCTGGGAAACCAGCAGCATCTGACTGAAGCATAATCTTTTCACCAAAGTGTCCATTGCAATCTCTTTGTACAGATGATATAATTCCTTTCGATACAGAAAATTTATAATCCCAACCAAAAAGATTACCAAAGATCCAAACACTATCTCCACGAGTAATACTATCATTATCAAAAATCAAAGTAGGTACATTGCAATCTTCTAAAAGAATAAATCCTACATCAACAGTTGGTCCATAATAAGACCGGGTTGAAACAAGAGATGACTTGCTGTTCTCAAATGTTATTACAAAAGTATTCGCACCATATACAATATGACCAGCTGTAAGTATAAGTCCATTCCCAACATAAGAACCTGATCCCTGCCAAGTACCATTTTCACCTGATGCCCCTATATGAACAACTGATTGCATTACAAGATCAACGTCTATTAAAGGCTTTGCCCTTTTCACCTCTATCTCTTCCTGCAGATCAGATATGCTGAGCCGACATCTCAATAGGTTATTATTTGCTTCAATATCCCCAACTCGATCTTGCAACCAATCCACTTCATAGAAGAAACCCGTTATAGCATTATCCCTGATTTCATCTTGTAGATTTGAAAGTTGATCTACCTCCCATTCCATAGAGACATAAATACCTATACCCACTACAATAAGTGAAAGACCAATTGCAACAAGAAAACATGTTACTATTCTTTTACACAACTTCATAACTCACCCCCTTAAATCTCTGTTGCTTCCAACTCAATTTTCCTTACAATCAAATTTGATTCAAAACCTGTAACAGATCCATTCAGTAGTTTAACACAGTAGATTATCTCAGCACACAAAACCATTTGAGAGAATACCACTTCCGTACTGAGATCAATCTTCATATAATGATGTACATTATTATTAGATCTTAACTTAAACACACCGCCCGGAACTAATTTGCTCAATTCAATCGTTTCTACTTCTTTTTTATGTATATTCATTTTCATTCCTCTTTATATAAATTCAATATACTTCAATGATTCTACTTGAACCATTTATCAAATATGTGATCTATTCCCCGTTTAACAAGATAAGCGAATAACAATATTATACCTTACGCCGATTACGACTGTTACTATCAACTCGAACATTCAAACCCTTTCAATATAATTATACTATTTATCATCAGATTATTTTATGTATTAGATACTCCACTCCTCTCTCCCTAAATCTTTGTAAAGAGGAGTCTATATTATTTTCTTTTCTTCTCTATATCTTCAGTGGTCTTCTCTGATTTTAAACATCTAATAAATCTCAATAAATCATCAGCAAAATCAACTATAGCCCAATCTTCAATACTGTCAATAATAGTCTTAAGACGAAGTATTTCATCTTCTGACTTCTGATTATCTTCTATCAATCCCTCAATTCTATCTTTTAATTCTCGTATTGTACAACAATGTTCAAAATTAACAGTACTTCGACCACAGTATTTACAATAGTTTTCTTTCATAGGAGTATTTGCATATACTATGAAGTTCTGTAATTTTCTTTTAAACCATTTCAACATAGTTATTCACTTTCTCCTCTTTCATAAGCGTAATGCCTATGTCTATTCTATCGCAGGGAAAGCCCACCTCTTTGTAGATTCTTGCAACTGTGCTTTCGATTTCAAATGAGTCCATTTTTCGCACTTCATTTCTGCCCCAGAGAGGGCAGTTAACTAGCTACCTTATCTCATCGCGTAGCGGGTTTTCGGCCAATTTGCCCGGCATTGTACTGTCACATGGCCGTACTACATGCGTAATCATTGGATGTTCTCTGTTTCCGCGAGCAGCCTCGGTATCAGCGACTTCCTTGCTGAGCCCCTTGTCGCTATTTCCAAGCTGGCCCGTGATGGTTGATTTCCAAAATACTCGAAATAGCTTATTTGTGTACATTTTTCATACTCCTAAAAGGTTAACGGTTCATAAAATAAGGCGGCGGGGCGGTGACGCCCAGACATTCTGTTTCAAGCTCGGCTCAGACTGACGTGGTCTTGACGTCTGTATGCAAGAGCCCAACCTGCTACCTGTTTCCCTATGGGTTTCAAAAGACCCCGGACCTACTTAATTTCAGCCGACTTGGTAATCGAAGTTTTCATTGGGTTTGCCGTCTTATTTGCCAATGCTTTCGGTTCACCGGACGTGCCGCCTATTCACTTTTCAATTCAAATAACCTATTGTCTCTATATATATTATAAGCTATTTCTCGTAGTTATGCAACTAAAAAAGGTCGAGAATTCAATTATTTTTTATTTACTTTGTGAGTATATTGTATGAAACGAAAGCTTTTGTATCACCGTATTCCTTAAACACCAATCGATAAGTACCATTACAATTTATGATACCTGATACACTTTCTCCTACAATTGTACCCATTCCATCACGATGACCCTGTCCTAGAATAGATCCATTTCGATCTGATATAATAAGATTTGATCTCTCTACAATAGATTCATCTTCTGCAATAGGTAGATGTCCAGATGCAGAAAGTAGTGAAAGATTATCAATCAGTATTTCTACACCTATTACTCTTATAGGAAGTGGAATAACAGTAGCTGGAGGTCTAATAGGTTGAGGTGTACCGGAAATGATGGGTAAGGGCGTCGGAGGATAGGTAGCTTCAACCGCTTCTTCTACTCTTGAGGGCTTACATGCAGGCATCGGAGGATATGAACCTGACTCCGGCAATAAAGTATGTTCAGGAATATAGGTGTGGTTATGTGCCCGATTTGCTGCTTCCAACTCTTCCTTGAAATCATTATAGTTAATTCCTAATACTTCTACTTTATCAAGAATATTTCCATGCTTTATTATTACGAAAATTCTATCATCGGCACACGGAAGTATACCGATAAGACTACTCGCCCGAAAAAGACCTTTACCTATCTCTACTAGATTATCTGATAACGTACCTAACATCTCTTGATTCTTTTCCATCTTTCTATCCCTTTCAATCTCTTATGGTTTCTCATTAGTCTACGACGATCTGCTATGAGATCACCCTATTGTTATATACTTATACATTGGGCTGGCACCAAAGACAATCGGGCTTTCTACATTGACAATAATGAGCTTGTTCAAATTCTTCCCCACTTGATTCTACAAACCTGGAAAGCGGTTGCCATTCACCCGGTCTTTCACCTATAATAATCCAAATACGACCATCGGATTTTCTCTTCTCCGCTTGTAGAATATATGAGGGCTCCCCACCCGGTTCTTTCACAATTCGATTCGGAAAGTACAGACGATTAAATCCTATTATTGCCTTAGGTGCATTTACTTCTACTCGGACTTTCATCTTTCTATTCCTATTCAAACAACTTATTTCTATGTCTATATATATATTATAAGCTATTCTACTTAAAAATGCAGCAGAAAAAGGTCAGGAATTCAATTATTTTTTTGCACCTTCAAGATCTGCACCTACAAAAATTGCCATTCGAAGATTTGCATATCGAAGATCAGAATATCGAAGATCAGCTCCTGTAAGATTTGCATCGAAAAGATCTGCTCCTCGAAGATTTGCTTCTCGAAGATCAGAATATCGAAGATCTGCTCCTCGAAGATCTGCTCCTTGAAGATTTGCTTCTCGAAGATTTGCTCCAATAAAATCTACTCCTTGAAGATTTGCATATCGAAGATCAGAATATCGAAGATCAGCTTCTGTAAGATTTGCCATTCGAAGATATGCTCCTGTAAGATTTGCACCTCGAAGATTTGCTCCT
>Ga0307928_10000829_pt1 | contig 23240 bp, 40 predicted proteins | sample AceLakmetagen232_FD_201815 | JGI IMG/M metagenome (GOLD analysis project Ga0307928, IMG submission 201815) | Saline water microbial communities from Ace Lake, Antarctica - #232 | ecosystem: Environmental > Aquatic > Non-marine Saline and Alkaline > Saline | place: Antarctica: Ace Lake... | reverse complement strand
TAATAAGGCTAGAGACAAGATGATATTCTCCTTCAAAACTACCGATGGTCAGAATGTTCGGTGTGATTTTACTGTTCAATATTCTTTAAAAGCTAATGATGTTTCTAAACTTCATGCAGAGGTTGGTGTTAATTACGAACAAGAAATTCTTATGCCTAAACTTAGGTCTATTTCTAGAATTATGCTAGGTAGTTATTCAGCAGAAGAACTATATCAGGGTTCAGTTCGTGATGATATTCAAGATGCAATTAAAAGAAGATTACAAAAAGAATTATCACAGTATTATATTATAGTTCAAGCTTCTTTAATCAGAGACTTTAAGTTTAGTTCAAACTTTGAGAAAAAGATTGAAGAAAAGAAGTTAGCTTCACAACAAGTAGAGATTAATAAAAATCGTGCCCTTGCTCAAGAAGAAGAAGCAAAGAGACAAGAAGCAGAAGCACGTGGTGGAAAACTTAAAGCAGTACAAGAAGCTCAAGGTAGAGCAGAGTCTGCTAAAATTGAAGCCGATGCTAATAGATATAAACTAGAGCAAGAAGCACTAGGTCAATTAGCGAAATATAAAGCAGACGCTGAAGGAAAAAGATTAAAGGCTGAAGCTTTAGGCGGTGGACATAACGTAGTAGCTTTGGAGTTTGCTAGCAAACTAGCACCTACTTTAAAAGTAATTGGTGTTCCAATAGGAACAAATTCTACTAGTATAATGGACTTGAATGGAGTTACAAAAGGACTATTCACTCAAGTACACCAGTAAAAAAAGCAAAATAACCCTAGACATGTAGGGTATAGTATAGTATAATAGAATATAAGATATTGAGAGTAGCTCAGAGACCGACATAACGTAAGATAGCTGTGCCCTTACTGCAGGCTCAACTCAATACAATGAAGTTTAGTCATTCTTCAGCAAAATGACTAAAGTAGGGCGAAAAGATTTTTGTAATTATATATCTGAGTAGATAATTGGTATTAGTATTAGTGACTAATACTTTTAGCATAAAAGTAGGGGATACATACAGCTCTCCTACTACCACCCTATTATTCTGGCATGCCATTTTCCTAAAGTATAGTAATATATATACTTTTCTATGAAAGCATAAGTCTGGTGCCTTAACAACTTGGTCAATACTTAGGAGAACTTATGGGATTTTTAAATTGGTTGGTTAAGCCTTTTATGAATGAAATGTCAGATTTAGAAAAACAAATATTAACTGAAACTTTATCAATAGAAGAACAAGAAGCGTTTGATTTTATTAGAGGTAAAACTGATACATATACCCCACCTAAAAAACAGCCTAAAGAAGATAATGATATTTTTGAATTAGATTCAAAGGCAAAAGTCAAAATTTTTCGTCCATTATCATTTAATGAATATATCGGACAAGATTCAGCTAAATCTATTTTAAAGAAATTTATAAGTGGTACTCGTGAAAGAAAGATTACATTTCCTCATACCTTAATTCATGGAAATGCTGGTTGCGGAAAAACTACTTTAGTTAAGATTGTAGCACAACAATTAAATAAACCAGTTGTTGAAACTATTACTAGTGATATACCTGATTTTGAACAATTTAAAAAATATATTAAAGAAACGAAAGGTGGGATTTTATTTTTAGATGAAATTCATTCCATAGAAAGAAATACTGCAGAAAAGTTGTATTCTATTATGGAAGACTTTACATATAATGGTAAATCAATTATGCCATTTACTCTCATTGGGGCTACTACGGAACTTGGTGAGATTATCAAAACTCGCAAGCCTTTTTACGATAGATTTAAGATTATAATTGGACTAGATGATTATAGTGTAGATGATTTGATTAAAATAATTAAACAATATAATTATAGTATGTTTGAAAATGATAAAATTCATGATAAAATTCATAGAAAAATAGCAAAGAATAGTAGAAATACTCCAAGAACTGCTTTAAGATTATTGGAAACAACTATCTATTTTAATGGAGACATTGACGAAGTATTAAAAAGTTTTAATATTATTAAAGATGGATTTACTGTTACCGATTTACAACTACTTAATTATATAAAACAAAGCCCTACAGCAGTAGGATTACAAGGTATTGCTTCATATTTAGGTACTTCAGAAGCAAACTATATTTTCTCAATTGAACCTTACTTATTAAAGTCTGGACTAATAGTAAGAACTCCACGAGGAAGACAAATTACAGAGGCAGGAAAAAACCTAGCGACAACTTTGATAGGGGGAAATTAATGGAAATAACAGTAACAAGTAAAGACATACAAAATAAATACAAAAAACTATTTAAGTATATTGATACTATTGTATATAAATATTATAATGATAAAAGTCATAGGAACGCATTTAAAAATATTTCATATGATTACGTTGATTTAAAACAAGAAGCATATATAATAGCAGTTACCGAAATATCAATATATAAAGAAAAATATAAACATAAACCAGAGTTTGGAAGAGGTATTCATTTAGGACATCATCTCAAAAAAATGATATTATATAGACTAAAGAATATACTCAGGGATAATTTAAATCAAAACTTAATCGTTGTTGAAAATCTTGAAGAAAATCCAAATTTAAATGAAGAAATTGAATCAAATCAATTACAAAAAGAATTAGATAGATTTGATACTTTAGTTAATTTACAAAAAGATGGATTTATGTTAGGTGCTTTAGAAAAACCAAGAACTACAAAAGAAATAGAAGGAGATAGAAACAAAATCATAAGAAGACATATAAAATTATTTAATCCTCTTATGATACCAGAAAAATCAAAAGAAGTATTATTAACAGAAAAAGAGATTATACAACTAATAAAAGAAAATAGCAAAACAAAAGAAGAATTTGAAGTTATTAAATTAAAAATAATTGAAAATCGTTCATATAAGGACATAATTAAAATATTAAATTTACCAAATAGAACAAACGCCAATCTTAAGTATCAAAGGGTTATTAGGAGATTAAAAGAAAAATATTCTAATCTTGAAGAACTTATTTGTTAGCAATGAGTTACAAGAAATTAAAAAATTATTTTAAAATAATTCTTTACAATTACTTTTTTTTAGGTATATACTAATTGAGGGTTTAAAAAACTGCTTTGGGCAGACAAAACAATAGTATTAATAGACAAGGGGACAACAGATGAACATCAAAAGAAACGTTGTAACTAAGTTTCTTGATCTAGTGAAACTTAAGGGGGATGTTGAATCAACAGAAGCAATATTCAATATTTCAAAATCAGGGATAAATATTTTAACCAAAACATCTAATAATATTTTAGCTTTAAAAGGAAACTTGAAAGGAGAGTATGAAGATATAGGGGATATAGGTATTGGAGATTTGGGCTTGCTTAAAAACTTTGTTAGTTCTTTTTCTACTAACGAACTCCAACTTACCAAAAACAAGAATAAGTTAGTTTTAAAAGCAACGGATGAAAAACTAGAAATTCAAGCCAACCTAACTAACCCAGAATACATTAAAATTAATGTACCTCAAGAAAAGTTTGATGCTCTCTTAACTGCGGGTAAAGGGAATGAGTTTACTTTAACTCAAGATATGATTAAAAAGATTAGTACATATGCTAATACTATCAAAGCAGAAGATATTATATTGTCTGGAGATGGTACAAAGCTTAAACTTCAATTAGATGAATTTGATAATAGAATAGTATCTGAGTTTGAGATTAAAGAAACAGTAAAACCTTTTAAGGTTAAGTTTCAAGCTTCATACCTAACTAATTTATTAACAAGTATAACGGAAGATGTAATAGTCTCTGCTCATACTAATAAGTTTGTTTATTTTAAAATTCAGAATGATGAATATACAATTGAATATATGTTAGCTCCCATAGAAATTAAGGAAAAATAATTAATAGAACGAATTAGTAGAGTATAATAACCAATGGACTATCTTTGATAATAATACTTTTATTCATACAAAGATTACAGATGGTAATGAATTATTAACATTTTTAAAAAAGAACTATAAATTTATTTTAATGAAAGAAATTAAACTATGAGTGAATTATCAGACCTAATCCTTACAGAGAAGTATCGCCCAAGTACATTTGATGATTTAATATTAGAAAACAAAGATAGTGTTATTAAGTATATAGATAACCCTAAGACTTTGCCTTCATTTATTTTCTATTCCACTAAACCAGGAACAGGGAAAACTAGTTGTGCTAAAGTTATTATAAAGGCTTTAGATTGTGATTATCTAAGTATTAATTCAAGTGATGAACGAGGTATTGATACTATCAGAGAAAAAGTAACCAGGTTCGCAATGGGGTTATCGAGTAACATGAGTAAGAGGTGTGTATTTTTAGATGAAGCAGATGGTTTAACTTCTCAAGCTCAAAATAGTTTAAGAAATCTTATGGAAACTTATTCTGATAATTGTTTCTTTATATTTAGCTGTAATGATATTAATAAAATCATAGAGCCTATCCGCAGTAGGTGTACAGAAGTTAATTTTGAAACTCCAAGTAAACAGGATATTCTTTTTAAGTTATGTGCTATTGTAGTAAGCGAAGAAATTAAAGAACCACATCAAGGATTTTTAGCTGAGTTGATAGACAATTTCTATCCAGACATAAGATCTATGGTTAGTCATCTTCAACATCTAAAATTAACAGGAATAAACCCTATAAACACTACTGAAGATTTTGAAATGTTCTTAGACGCATTAGAACGAAAGGACATAGACTATATAATTCAAGCAACATATGCTAGTAACTTTGATGTAATGGCTTGGAACAAATGGTACTTTAAAAAAGTATTTGATACCGCAGAGAAATTAGGACTAGAAAAGTGTATATCTATATCTGATTTAATAGCAGATACTGAAAAGCATTGGAATATGGGTGCCAATTTAGAGATAGTGTTTTTAGCAAATATATTTAAACTAATGAGAGTATTATAATGAGTAAATATGAAATTTTAAAACAAGGAATTAATGAATTTATTACTGCTTTAGTTGAAAAACATCAAGAAGATACTGATGAAGAAGTACCAGAGATATATATATTGGATAATGCTCTTACAAAAGCAGCAAAACATATAGAAGAAATGATAAATGAAAAAAACTAAAAAAAAACACGTCATAACTGGATATATGATAATAACGAAAGATTTAGATTTTGTACTAAATGTTGTATTAAAGAATATACACTACTTCCATATAAAAAAACTTTGAGAGAATGGGCTACTAGTTACGAAAGTATGAAATATGAGAAATTTCCTTTGTTTACAGACAGTTTAGACAAACTAATTGAAGTATTAGGGCATGGAGCTGAATGTAAAAATAGAATAATATTATATTCAAACGAAAAGATGAAAAGAAAATGAGTCTATATGATACTTATAAAACTATATATCAAAAAACAAAGTTAACAGAAGAAGTTAACAATGGGACTTTAATAGTATTAAATAAGTGGTTATCTCAAAACAAAGATAATTTATATGTTCTAAAAAAACTTCTAAGTTGTTTATTCTATATTGAGCCAATACACTATTATTATTTATTATATTTCAATATACCAAGAAAGTATCATGTTCCTTATCTTAAAAAGAAACCAGTACAAGCGGAGGAACAAGAAGAAGAATTAATAAAAAAGATACAATATGTATTTGATTGGTCTACTAAAGAACTAGAACATAACGAATCAATATTAAGACAAACTGTTTTAACTAATAGTGAGTATTGGAAAGAAGAATTGGGATTAGAGGTGAAAGATGGGAGAGAATAAACTGAAGCCTTGTGAGTGTGGTGGTAAATCTGTAACAAAAAAAGATGGGCTATGGTTCGTTGTTTGTATTGAGTGCGGTAACGAAGAAGGCCCACATGCTTACAAGAGAGAAGCAGCCAAAGCTTGGAACAATAGAACCGAGGTCAAGCCATGAAGATTGAAGATCAAGTAACGAGTTTGGAGATTTCAAAGAGGATAAAAGAACTTAGTGTGCCTCTGGATAGCTTGTGGTGGTGGAGAGTTTATAAGAAAACAGGAGAAGCTGCCTTAACAGGGGATGCTTATTGTACGGCTAACCCAGGAGATTATGATCATTATCCAGCCTTCACCGTAGCAGAGTTGGGTTTATTAATAATGCAGAGCGAGCATAAGATAATGCCTACACCATCAACAAATTCAGAAGGAATTGTTTCTTGGATGATTCCTATTTGTTTAAGATTAGAACCTACTTATCCTTATTGTGAAAGTTTTGACACCGAGGCTAATTGCAGAGGCAAGATGTTAATTTATCTCTTAGAGAACAACGGGCAGTTAAAACTATTGTAAGGGGGGCAAATGATCTCAACAACACTAAATAGAATTAAAGAACATGAACCATGCAAAAATGGATGGGAAAAGCTTTTAAAACATTTAAACAAAACAAAGCCTGATGATGATGTTTTGCCATATTCTGTCATTGTCGAGAGTAATGGGTTACAAGATGCTTTATGGTGTTGTAGAGCAGAACCGCAGTATAGCAAAGAGTGGCGATTATTTGCTGTCTGGTGTGGACGACAAGTTGAGTATTTAATGAAAGATGAAAGAAGCATAAACGCGTTAAATGTTGCAGAAAGGTTCGCTAACGGAGAAGCGACTGATGAAGAACGTGTTGCCGCTAGGGATGCCGCTAGGGATGCCGCTTGGTCTGCCGCTTGGTCTGCCGCTTGGTCTGCCGCTTGGACTGCCGTTGGGGATGCCGCTAGTGCTGCCGCTGGGGATGCCGCTGGGTATGCCGCTAGGTCTGCCGCTGGGTATGCCGCTAGTGCTGCCGCTGGGGATGCCGCTGGGTATGCCGCTAGGTCTGCCGCTGGGTATGCCGCTAGGGATGCCGCTAGGGATGCCGCTAGGGCTGCCGCTTGGTATGCCGCTGGGGATGCCGCTAGGGATAAACAAGCAAAACAATTTTTAAAGGTAGTTTGTCCTAAATGTAAAGAAAAAGGACATAAAGAATTATACTATAAAGATTATAAAGAAATTTATTTTGAAAAGGATGAAACTGATGAAGATAGTATGCATTAGTGATACCCATAGAATGTTTGCTAATCTAAAAATACCAGAAGCAGAAGTTTTAATTCACGCAGGAGATATTGACTCTTATGAGTTTAATTCTGAACTAAAAGACTTTAATAAATGGCTAGGTACTATTCCATGTAAACATAAAATAGTAATAGCTGGTAATCACGATGGTTTTATAGACAAAAACCCTAAACAAAAAACAATTGATATATTAACCAACGCTACTTACCTAGAAAGTTCAGGAATAGAAATAAATGGAGTAAAGTTTTGGGGAGCACCCTTTACTCCTATCTTTAATAATTGGTTTTTTATGCTTCCTACTGATATGTTAAAAGAAGAATGGGAAAAGATACCATTAGATACTGATATATTAATTACTCATGGGCCACCAATGGGTATATTAGACCACGTTTGGATAGGAAATAGACACGTAGGCTGTCCTTTCTTAGCTCAACGAATTAAAGAAGTTAAACCAAAGCTTCATGTATTTGGACATATTCATGAGCAATATGGAATTATAAGAGAAAGTTTTAGAGTTTCACCAACCGAAGTTCATAATATTACTTACATTAATTGTAGTGTAATGGACGAACAATATGACATGATTAATAGCCCAATATCACTCTATTATTATAAAGAAACTGGGGATGTTGTAACGTGAAAAAAAAATAATGCCTTGGGAACATAAAGGAAATATAAGAAATATAATCTATTGTAAACGAAAGTTTACAATGAATAATACTTTATTAGATATATTAATTAAAAAGATAAAGGAATTATAATGAAAAAATTATTCTTAGATGATATAAGAGTCCCTCCAGATGAAACGTGGGATGTCGTAAGAAACTATAAAGAATTCATAGAGTATATTACAAAAAATAGAGTTCCAGACTTTATTAGTTTCGATCATGACCTTGGTATAGAACATTATGCTGAGCTTTTTCAAGATATTAAAAAACACATCTTAGAAGAAGGATTTGTAGAAAAGACAGGGTATGATTGTGCTAAATGGTTAGTGGAAAATAATCATAAGATAAAAGAGTTTGGATGTCATTCTATGAATCCAATAGGTAAAGAAAATATATTAACATTATTACATAACTGGAAGTTATATTCATAGGGATATGTTCAGGATATATTCAAGGAGAATTAGAAATGAATAGATTTTCAAAAGAAGATATGGACAAGATTAAAAAAAGATGTTCGAAATACGACAAGATTAGAAGGGCAACTGACTATATGAAAAGTATAATCTTAAGACATAAACAATATTGGAAGTTAAATTCTAAAATTGTAGACGCAACTCTTGCTCATATGACGGATTGTTTAACCTATAAAGATAGGGAATGGGTTATGGATGAACTAAAACTATTAAGAAAAAAATACAAAACTCAAATAGATAAGCTCAAAAAAGAAAAAGAATTAAAAGATTGTCAAATAAAACTAGGAGTATAAATGAAACTGTTTACAGACCAAATTCTAAACATACCTATTGATGATATTAAACCAAATAAAATCAATCCAAATAAGATGCCTCCTCCTACATTTGAAAAACTTAAATTATCATTGAAAAAATTCGGACAACTTAATCCTATCATTGTAAGGATAGTTCATGAAGAAGATGAATTTCCTGGAGGCGAAGGTTCAACAAAAATCTTTAAATATTATGAAATCATTGATGGAGAGTGGCGTTATAAGGCTTCAATAGAAATAGGTTTAAGAGAAGTCCAGTGTAAAGTCATTGAGGCTACTTCGGAAGAAGTCGCAGGGCTCATATTTGCTTCTACTATAAGAGGTAAACATGACGTTTATCACGCAACCGACCTTATAGAGAAGTTAGCAGAAACAGAAACTTCTGATAGTCTAAAGGCTATGAATCTAGACAAAGCTAAAGTAGAAAGAAAAACTAAATATCATGGCTCTGATAAGATTAAAGTAGTAGCACGAAAAGAAAGAGGCATGAAAGATGAAAAAGATTCAGGTAATGTTAAATCTATTGATAAATTTAAACAAATGATAATGTTATCAGAAGCTCCAAAACATTGTAAGATCGAAGCAGGAAAGGTTGTATTAAAATGAAAACAGAAAAATGTTATGGAAAATGTATGGTTTGTAAAAAAGACTTAGAAGTAATTAAAGTTGATAACGGAATAGATTGGTTATATAAATGTGCTCATTGTGGAGACTGGGTAGCTAGTAAATTTAAAGAGAAAAAGGCGGTGTTAAAATGAGAATATTAAAATATTTAGGACAATGTGGATTAGGAGTTATTGGAACAATTCTAGCACTATTTATTTTACCTATTTGCTGTTTATTCTCTCTTTTATATACAGCAGGTGAACTTACTTTAGATTATATATTAGAATTATGGAAGATATTTGATTTGGAGGATAAAAATGAAACTAATGTCTAAATCAGAACAAAAACATTATTTAGTAAAAGAACTAAAAAATTTAATTAAAGAAATAAATCATTGTCAAGAGTTAATAGCAGCAGAAATGAGTATAAATTATGAAGATATTCTTAATCCTCTTGAGAAAGAATCACTAGAAAGAAAATTTAAAACTATTGAACTAAGGATAAAATTACAATAAAGGAGTGAGAACATGCAAACAACAGGTACATACTTAGCCATACTTATAGATGAGCTTTTTACATCAAGAGGAGATATAAAAGACAAATACCATGAATTTAGGGATAATGAGGATTTTGTAAAGATAGAAAGAAAGCTAGTATCACTCCACGCATCATTTCATTGTGATGTTGTTGGGATTCATAATTTTAAAGAAGCAAAAAAAGAATTATTTAGCTCTGCACAATATCCCTGTTCAACGGCACCATACCCACAATGCAACGGAGCAAATGGATGTGATACTTGTGAGCATCAACCAGAGGAGGAATAAAAATGCCTGACCCAAGAAACAGAGATTTAGACAAACCGTGGAATGAAACTTGTAGGCGTGATGATGTTTTTGAACCTTGGAATGACCCAATGAAAAAAGATGACCCTTTTGCCTGTTGGAATCAGATTGATGGGCAAGGGTTATATGAGGAGGAGTGTCGTGGATGATTTAAACATGGATTGTCAAGATATGGCAAATACATATAAGTATTTTAAGGAGAGGTTTGGAACTACTTGGGCACCAGGTATAAAGATGTTTTCAAACGGACTTCCATTAAAATGTGATACGTACCAATCTTGTAGAAACTTTTGTAGATATTGTTATGCTAACGAATTGCGAGCTGCTACATTAGGTAGAGTAGGGATAAAACAAAATCTAAACGTAGCAAGACTACTTAATCTTAAACAACTAGGAACTTTCTTTGATAGAGCATATCAAAAGAAAGACGAGAAAACTCCGTTTATGAATTGGGCTGTTCGAAATAAATACTTTATCGAACTAGGTACAACTGGAGAGACTTTTCAAGAGGCTGACTTAGACCTACGTGTCACCTATAACTACTTTAAGTTAATGTCAGAATATGAAATGCCTATCTTCGTTAACACTAAGCTAAATCTAATTTGTAGAAACGACGAGTACAAAAGACTTCTAATTGAACACAAGGCACCTATAATTATTTGTCTAACTCTAACTACAGTAGATGATAAATTAGGAAAACTCTACGAGCCATTGTCTCCACTTCCTAGTGAAAGACTGGCTACAGTAAAGGAACTAGGTAAATATGACCATATTAAGACTATTGTATATATTTCTCCTTTCATGCCTGGTGTTACTAATATTGATAGTGAGACATACGTTGGTAAGATGATAGACGCAGGAGTAGTATCTGCTCATATAAGAGATTTCTACATGCAAGGAAAAATGTTTCAAAGTTCTTTTTGGCAAAACTATATAAAAGAAAACAAGAAAGATATTGTACCTTTCTTTGGTGGTTATCATACTACTTACGAATCAAGAAAAAGATTTTTAATAGAAGCACAAGAATATGCTACTAAAAAAGACCCAAATTTCGTAATAGTAGGTATGAAGAGCAAATGGTTTGAGTTAAATCCACATCATGGAAAAATGAACTACGATATTTTGGGAGACTCATTTAAGAAAGGAGTAACAGACTTTACTGCTATTCCTATTATGAGAAAGATTAGAGAGAATAATCAAACTCCACAGCTATTGAAATGGAATAAGATTGGACACAGAGGTATTAATTTACCAGAAAGAATAAGAACCAATGAGGGTGGTATTAATAATTTAATGGAAGGATTATGTAATTGTAATACTAGTGACCACGATTATGAGATGACAGGACAAGATTGGCTAGTAGGTGGGTTGTGGAATGGATATATTGGAGACAAACCAGACGGGTTTTTCTCACATCTCGACTATATCTTCCCAGTCCACAACTCAGGCAACTATTTGAAAGACGAAGACGGAAATTATATTTACGCATATTTACCTAAGAAGGATTGGAACTTAGTAAAAGATAACGGACAAAACTTTCTATTCTTACCAGAAAGTACTTCAAAAATGAAGAATCCTTCCGTAGATTATAGTATAGCAAAGGACTTCTTAGTTCCTGAACGACCAATAGGGATTGGGGATAAATGGTTAAAGTAAACTAAAGAAGTAAAGGGAGAATAAAATGAAAAGACCACAGAAAAAAAGTATAAAAGGTTATGAAGGTACTGGAATAGATGATGAGATAAGAATATATAATAAATGTTGTGATGATTGGGAAAAATGGCTACAAGAAATAATATCTACAATAAATTGGGAAGATAATACTTGGAGAAAATTAAAAGGATGGTAATAAAATGGAAAAACTAACCTTTTATATAGGAGTACATAACAAAAATTGTAAATTTCAACAAGAAGTAATTATTAGAGACGTTGAACTTAATAAAGGTAAGGCTTTAAAGCTATTACGAGCATTAAAAGCAATTTTTAACTATTTAACGACAGGAGATATTTCAGATGGTAGGATATGACTTAGATGGCACTATTTGTGAGAGATGTGGTATAGATAAATCGTTTTTTAAGTGTACTGGAACGGAAAGAAAGGTTTTTAGGAAGATAAGAGAATACCATATAAAAACCGCTGAGGTTATCCGTAGACCAACGGAGAGTCAATACTATATAATTACTAGTAGACCCCTTAAAAGTCGCCTGATAACCCTGCAGTGGCTACAGGAGAAGGGTTTTAATCCGTTTGCCGTCTACTTTATGACATTAGCTCGAAAAAGAGAGAATATGATAATATATAAGTCTAAAATGATTAAAACTCTAGAAGTAAATAAATATTATGAAGATGACCCTAAAATAGCTAAAGGAATAGCTAAAAACTGCCCTAATACAGAAGTGATTACAGTGGAACCAGTTATAAAAAATTACTCAATAAAAGAATTTTCAAATAATTCTTTACAAATTTAGTTTTTTCGTTATATACTAACTGAGAAAAGAGAAAGGAGTTTAAGATGAAAACTTTAAATGACGTAGGATTTTGTGACTTTTGTCAAAAAATTAATATAAACACCTATCCTATTTACAGGCTAGGGCTTAGAACAAATTTAGGAGAGTTTACAATAGGTATTTTAAATATAAATGATGAATTTAGCGATTTTCTAATGAAAAAGAACTATTATATTAGTGCTACTCAAGCATTATTATTAAGACCTGATATAGTAATAGATTATTTAAAACAAAAATATAATACTGATACGGAACACGTACTTGAACATAATTTAATAGAAGCTCAGATTTGTAAAACTTGTTTTAAACATTATAAAGAAGAAGTTCCAGAAAGATAGAAGATAGGAGAAATATGAAAATAGAAGATTTTGAAAAACTAATAACAAAAGAATTACTACCTGTTTGTATGAAAATTATGGATAGTAAGGGTTTAGCATACTCTGGATTAGAGGATAAACTAGGAAACTTTAAAAGATGTGCTGCTTTATCTGGATTAACCCCCAAACAAGTTTGGTTTGTTTACTTCATCAAACACTATGACGCTCTAACTAGTTATATTAGAGGAGAGTATTCAGATAGTGAACCAATCGAAGGTAGAATTCAGGATTTAATCAATTACCTATTTTTACTCTATGGGATAATTAAGGAAGATAAAAATGTCTAATCAGGATAATATACTAGGCTATTGCTACGAATGTAAATGTCTAATTACAACTGATGATGATTATGTAAAAGATAGAGGAAAAATATTTTGCGCTTATTGTTATAAGGTTAAGAATGATATCGTTGAGGAATTAAATTTTGACAGCGAGTAAAATACTCTGGATTGATTTTGGATATTTTATGTTTAGAGCTATATATGGTTGGAAGAAAAACCCAGCTATACCACCTACCTATATGTGCTTGGTTTCTATAATATCTAATCTCAAAAAAGTCGGTTTAAATCCAGAAGATACTGTTATTATTGCTGTAGATAGTCCAAAAGGTAGTTGGCGTAAAGAAGTTGACTCGGACTATAAAGCAAATAGAAGAGCTCAAAGAGAGAAAGATGATATTGATTGGGATAGTATTTTCGAATCTTTTAATCTACTAATAGAGCAAATAGAAGCCTGTACTCCCTTTCACGCAATTGTTGTAGATAAAATGGAAGCAGATGATATTATAGCTTACGGTTGTAAGAAGTATCAAGATACTACATCTATTATTTTAAGTGCGGATAGCGATTTTGAACAGTTGTGTGCTTACCCAAAAGTCCGAATTTTTAGTCCTTTATCTAAAAAATATAAAGAAGTAAAAAATCCTTATAAGGTAGTATTACAAAAAATAAGAAAAGAAGCCTCAGATAATCTTATTAGTCCTATTTTATCTAAAGCAGATTACGAAAGAAGAAATAAAATAGTTAATCTAATAAAGCTACCTGAAGAGATAGAAGCAACTATTTCTCCTTATTTTGATTTTTTACCAGAGAAGCCTTGGGATATAGAGAGTTTACCATTTGAAACTCTACACTCAAGATTACTTAATATCTACGCACAAGATAGAGTCGTAGGAAACAAACCAACGAGGAAGAAGAAAAAACCTTCCCCAAAACAAATTACTTTATAAAGGAAAGCTTTAAAGAGTAGTTAAAGACAAACTAAAGACAACTAAAGGAGAATTAAAACATGGAACTAAAAGTACGAATGCAGTTAAATCCAAAACAAACAATCGAGGCGTCATTTGAAGGTGATAACATACAGGAAGCCGTATTGGCTGCTGGATGTTTAATTGCTTTTGACGGAGTGTGTGGTTATTGTAAAGGAGAAGAACACGTTCTTCAAACAAGAGTAACAAAAGAAAAAGGGTATAAATATACTGAATTCGTTTGTAAAGCTTGTGGAGCAAAGAGACAGATGGGTGAGTATCAAGGTGGAAAAGGATTTTTCCTTAAGAATTGGGAAGAACCGTATGATTCAGAAGCTAATAAGTAAATAAGAAAAATTAGAAGCTAGTGGTGAAATAGGGAACACACCAGTCGGAAAAGCTGGTGATGGGAAGTACAACCGTCCATGTAACGTGACTATACGAGTAAAAACATATCTATCCGATTGAGGGAGTATGGTTCCTCATCGGAGCCAGTGGATGATACAACCACAGTAAAAAACTATTTATGTTTACCATGCCTCGGCAAATCGTTACCTAGCTTTTAATTTTAAGAATATTAATAACCATGTTACATACTTTTTTAAAAATTAGTCCCCATCCAAAAAGGAGGGTTCGGGAATGCCAACTATTATAGCAATGACGAAAACAAAAGATGCTGCGAGAATAGGGAACAACTTCGCTCAGTCTACTTGGTATAGTTTAAAAAAAATTACAGATGTTGAATTAAGTAAAGGTGATGAAGTAGAGATGAAATATGAAAAAGAAGGTAGGGAAAATGTAATCACAGAGATTAGTGTTACAGGAAAAGCCCCTGCTCAAACTCCTGATGCTCCAGCTAAAAAAGAGTGGAGAAGTAAGAGTCCAGAAGAAAGCGATTGTATTCGTAGACAAGCAGTAGGAAAGATGGTAGCTGAATCAGTTAAAGCATTAAAAGATTTTTCATCTACTGAGGATTTGATAGCATCAATTGAAATTATATTTAAAACATACGACGAGCTAACTAAATGAAAGAAATATTAGAACACACAATAGAGTATCTTAAAAAAACAATTCCTGATTTTAAAAAAAATCGTAAGGAATTTACTTGTCCTAGTTGTAAAGCTGACCCCCCAACATGTAATTTTATTAGTGATTATCACTATATCATGGCTTGTTGTAAATGTGGGTTTCAAGGAGATTTAACAGAGTTAATTAATCCTGATAAAGACAAAGCGTTAGAACAAATAAGAGACTTCTTGGGATTAAAAATTAAAATAAATCCAGAATTAGATGGTCTTTTTTCTTTTTATACAGATAATGCTTTTGATTTAGTACCTGTACAAAAAAATGGTAAAGCACCTATTGAAAAAGACTGGACTAATAAGAACCATAAGAACCCAGATGAATGGAAGATGTGGTTAGAACGTGGATTGAATTTAGGAGTTAAGACAGGTAAAATTAGTAATATAACAGTTATAGATATAGACGACCCTACTTTAGTTGAAGAGATTAAAACTATTTTTAACCCTACTACTTATCAAATAACTAATAAGGGTGTTCATTATTTCTATAAGTATGAAGAAGATTTGCCTAAAACAAGAATAGACAAATATAAAATAGACATTGAAAATAACGGTGGGCAGGTAGTTATTGCTCCCTCTACAGTTGACGGAATTGAAAGAACAATAGTAGTAGATAAAATAGCTACGATGTCTCCTGAACTTAAAGAGTGGTTAGTAAAACAAGGAGTTAAGAAACCTCCAAGAATTGATATAACTGAACAAGAAACAGGAGAGAATATAGACCTATCTGTAATACCAGAGGGTGGCAGGCATCACATTCTTATGAAGATAGGTGGAGTATTAAGAAAAGAATTAAATACTTCTCAATTAACATTTTCTTTAGGAGTATTAAATCAATTAGCTTGTAATCCTAAACTAAATAAAGACGAGTTTAACGCTATTATTCAAAGCCTAAATAAGTATGATGGTTTTGATGAAAAAGACTTAGCTAAAACTATCTTAAAGTATCTCTCAATCGTAGAGGAATGTACAGCGAGAGACGTTAAGGAAGCTCTAGGATTTAAGAAAGAAAGAATTGATAAAGTTCTTAGTTATCTATTAAAAGAAGGCTATGTAGTTAAGAAGAAAAGAATGTATCAAATTGTAAGAAAAGCTGAGTGGCATGATACTTGGATGGAAGAAACAAATGAAGTTCCTTATAAGTTACCTTACTTATATGATGTAGGAAAGGTTAGAAATGGAGACTTAATTCTAATCGGTGGTAAAAGTGGTACTGGAAAATGTTATGCTAAAGGAACTCCAATATTAATGTATAATGGAGAATTTAAGTTTGTAGAAACAATTAAACCTAATGATAAATTAATGGGTATTGACAGCAAACCTAGAAAAGTTATTAAAATAGGAAATGGAAGAGGCAAATTATTTGAAATAAAACCTAAAAAAGGAACTTCTTTTACCGTAAATTTTGAACATATGCTTTCTCTAAAAAAAGAAGGTACAAATAATACAATTAATATCTCTGTAAAAGAATTTTTAACTAAAAATAAAACTTTTCAAAAACAGCATAAATTATATAGAGTTCCTATAAATTTTAAAGAAAAAAATGTTCCCTTAGAACCTTATTTTTTAGGTCTTTGGTTAGGAGATGGATGTTCTTATTCATCTGGAATTTGTAATAACGATAAAGAAGTTCAAAGTTATTGTAAATCTTACTCCAAAAAACTAGGATTAAAGTTTTGGTTTGAAAAAGGTAAAAACGGAAAAGCAGATAGATTTAAAATAACTTCTGGAAGAGGCGGTAAAAGAGATAAATATAATCTTTCAACCGTTCTAAGAAAATTAAACTTATTATATAATAAACATATACCTATAAATTATAAAATAAATTCTCGTAAAAAAAGATTAGAATTATTAGCTGGATTATTAGATTCAGATGGATATTTAGGGCAAAACACTTTTTATTTTAGTAATAAATCGGAAAAATTAATTGATGATGTGAAATATTTAGCTAGTTCATTAGGGTTTTTAGTAACTAAAAAACCTAAATTTGTTAGCGAAAAAAAATATTATAGATTATCAATAATAGGAGACGGTTCACTTATACCTACAAAAATAAAAAGAAAAAAAGCTAAAAAAAGAAGAAAAGGTTGGAAAAACCCTTTATATACTGGTTTTTCTATAATTCCAAAAAATAAAGACAATTATTATGGATTTGAAACGGATGGAAATCATCTTCATATAGTAAAAGAATTTATAGTAAATCATAATACTCATATAGCTATGAATATGATTAAAGAATTTAAAGACCAAAATATAAAACCTCATTATATATCTTTAGAATCAGGTTCAAGGTTTGCTGAAATAGCTAAAGAGTTATGTTTAATAGAAGGTGATTTTAAATGGTGTACTCATTTTAGTCCAGAGAGTATTGAGTTAGAACCAAACGCAGTTACTATTCTCGATTGGTTACTACCTAGAGATTACGCTAGTACAGATAAGACTTACGAGCATTTTGCTAAGCAATTAGTAAAGCAAGGGGGAATATTGATAGTATTTTGTCAGCTTAGAAGAGACGGAAGTTTCTTTGCTGAAGATATGATTAAATTCTTTCCTTCAATTATTGCTAAGTTCTTATACTCTAAGGAAGATGATGGAGAGGCTAGTAAGTTTGAGATAGTTAAAGTTAGAGAGCCATTAGATAAGAGACAAGGATTTGTTATTCCATGTTTCTACGATTGGCAAGCTAAAAGACTAAAAAGAGTACCAGATAAAGGATAGATATATGAAATGGTTAATTTTAATATTAGTTGTATTAACTTATAAAATAGCGTTAGTTCTTTTGTTAGTAGATTTAATTAGAGTTATGTTTACGGAAGAAAACAAAGAAGATGAATCTTATTTTTTTATTTATTTAGATGCAGTTGAAAAAATAGCGAGGGAATTATGTATACAATTTATTTAGCAGGATATATTAGTGGTAAAAAAATTAAAGAGTGTATGGCTTGGAGAAAAGAAATAAGAGAGAAATATGACCATTGGAAAGAAAAATCAAATGTTGATATTACTGAAGTAGGGTTTAAAGATAATAAATCTTGGGAACGTTACCCTATATGTTGGTTAGACCCATTAAATGGACAACAGTTTGAAAGTATAGATAAAGAAGGATTACATTCTTCAGTTCCTGGTACTGCTTTAGTAAATAGAGATTACTGGTGCGTAAAAAAGTCTGATTTATTAATAGTAAATTTAGATACTTTTGGATGTACTAGACCATTAACTGGAACTATTTATGAATTAGCTTGGGCTTGGGAATTTAAAATTCCTGTAATAGCTATTAAAGGAGAAGACCATTATAATGATCATCCTTTCCTTAAAGACACTGTAAAGATTTGGGTAAATTCAATTGAAGAATTAATTGATAAGAAATGGATTAATTATTTTTATAAATCAAGTGTATCTGCTATATATTAAAAGGATTTATTATGCCATATATTGAAGAATCACGCAGAAAAGAATTAGATACTTTAGACCAAGGGAGAAAAGCAACTACTTCAGGAGAATTAAATTACATGATTACTAGATTATGTTTAGGTTATCTTAAAACGCATAAACTAACATATATTACTTGTAATGATATCATGGGGGCTTTAGATTGTGCGAAAAAAGAATTTTATCGCAGAATAATTACTCCTTATGAAGACTTAAAAATAGAAGCAAATGGAGATGTCTACTAAATGATTGGAGACAAAATTATAATTACTTCTGCTCATAGAAAAAAAGCAAAAGTAATGTTTACAACGTTCTTAAAAAAATATAAACAAGGCGCTAAATATGTTTTTTGTATTGGTGGAGAGGCAGGTACAGGGAAAACAGAAATTGCAATGGTATTAAGAACAATGTTTTACGAACATAATTATAAAATTAGAGGAGAACTTGTTCATACAGATGATTATTATAGAACTAAATGGTCAGAAAGAAATCAGATAAGAAAACGAACTGGACTTATAGGAAAAAAAGAATTAGATTGGGATAAGCTTAACGGAATAATTAATACTTATAAAACAGATTTTTATAATACTTTAATTATTCAAAGGATTAATAAATTTACTGACTCTATAGAAAAAGCGATTTTAAATCATGATAAAATAGATGTATTAATAGTAGAGGGATTATATGCTCTCTATATTAAAAAACCTGATTTCTCAGTATTTTTAGAAGGAACTTATAAAGAAACAAAATCTTTTAGACAACTAAGAAATAAAGAACCTCAAAACGCTTTTAGACAAAAAGTATTAGCGAAAGAACATAAAGATGTAATTAAGAGTAAGAGATATGCGGATATAATATTATGAAAACTAATAATGAAATAAAAAAACAGATGCCTAAGTGGAAATATTTTATTAGGCAATTTAACTACTGGGTAGTTAGGTTGCTTGATAAAAATTATCCTCTAATAAAAGATAATCGTTGTGATTGTCATTTTTTAGTACATGAAGACCCAGAAAATAAATCTATTGTAGTTCGTTATAATACAAGAAGATTAGGTAAGTGGCCAGATTATATGATTATAGCAGGTATCTTTCACGAGATAGGTCATATTAAACAAAGGTTTAGTGCGTATGATACTGAAACACAAATGATAGAAAGTGAAAGAGACGCAGAAATATTTTCTATTCAGATGTTAAAAACGTATTATCCACAATATTTAAAACCTGTAATAGTTTGGACAAAAAGAAAATTAAAAGATGCTAAATGGAAAAAAGAAAATCTTATCCATTGGAAAGCTTTGATACAAATTAAGGAATATAAGATATGAAGAACTGGTTCAGTGCAGATACACATTTTGGCCACGCTAATATTTTGAAATACTGTAAGCGTCCGTTTAAAGATGTAACAGAGATGAATGAAACTATAATCAAAAACCATAATGCCAGAGTTAAGCCAGAAGATACTGTTTTTTTCTTAGGAGATTTCTGTTTCAGAAATAGTCCTGGTGGAAAAAAGGGTGAAGGAAACTTACAAAAAGCTGATTATTATATCAGTAAATTAAACGGTAACTTTGTTTTTATTAAAGGTAATCATGACAGAAATAATTCTTTAAAAACCCCTATTGAGAGAGTAATTATCCGTTATGGTGGGAAGAAGATGTGTCTAGTACACAATCCTATCCACGCAGATAGTAAATATCCTATTAACCTATGCGGGCATGTACACGAAAAATGGGAAATAAGACTTCTTGGAGAGGATTCTTTCTTAGTTAATGTCGGAGTAGACGTATGGGGGTTTAAGCCTGTTACTTATGAAGAAATAAATAAAAGATTAAGTAAATGGAAAAGAGAAAATGACAAAAGTAAAAAGACCACATAAAGAGGATTGTAAATGTCCTTTTTGTAGCAATAAAAATGGCAAAAACAATCCTTTTTATGGTAAAAAACATACAAAAAAATCTAGAGAAAAAATTAGCAAAAATCACGCAGACTTTAAAGGAATTAAAAGCTCTAAATTTGGAGTAAAAGTATCTAAAGAAACAAAACAAAAGATAAGTGATAATCACGCAGATTTCTCTGGAAATAAAAATCCAATGACTAAAAATAAAATTATTAATCATCATATTTATCTACGTGGTTACGAAGATACTATTAAAATAGAAACAAATAAACATCGAGCTTTACACGCAAGAGCTTATGATTATATTTTAGATAAATATGGAAAAAAAGGTATTAATAATTATTTAAAATGGTTTAATAAAAAATACGGATTAAAATAAGTGGAAAAGAAACCAAAAAAAGACATAGGAACAGCCAAGGAGAGGCGCAAGAAGTTTGATAAGTGGATTAGCATGGACCAATATTATAGTAGCCAAGGCAAAATCCGCCCAATCTATGCGCCCTCTTCTGGTAATAATTTTAAGAAAAAAAAGATTAAATGTTGTGTATGTAAAGACTTAGGGTTTAATAACTTTACATGTAAAGCAGATAATCAATGGTATTGCGAAGACTGCGCTAAATATTATGACTCTAGAAATAAAGATAGACGCTTATTAAATTTGTTTCAAAATAAAACTAAATCAGATTTTGACAAAATATATGAGGCTAAAAAATGGTTACACTTAGTAATAAAGTACTTGAAAAAGCTTTTGATAAGAAAATTATCCCAAACATCACGTGCTTGGGAGTTGATACTGCAAGTCGTACAGGCTGGTGTAAAGCGACTACTACCAAAAAAGAAGTAGTATTTGATTACGGCTTTATAGATGTTAAAAGTAATAATAAATACTTTAAGTATAATAGGTATATAAAATTATTTTCTAATATAGTAAAGACTGATAAATTAATTATAGAAGAATCTTTTTACGGAAGAAATGTAAAAACATTTCAAATGCTATCTAGATTAGGTGGGTTTATATACGCTATTGCTCACCTTAATGGACAAAAAGATAAAGAGTTCTTACTAGCAACAACTGCTAGAAAACAACTAGGGTTTAAAGGAAATTTAAAGAAACAACTTATTCATCAACAGTTTCTTAAAACATTAAAACTAAAACTAGATGACGAGGACGTAATTGATGCAATGGTTCTCGCTATCAACGGAATACTAGACCATGAGAATACTATATCACTTCCTATCTAAAATTTTAAATGTCTACTATAATTGGAGAAGTAATTTTAATAGTAGACTCTTTGATTTTAAAAATAAAAAACATTTACGGAGAAAAACTAATGTCTGATATTAAAACTTTAGTAAAAGAATTAAGTAAAGACGGTTTTGTAATTAAAACAGCTGATACTCTAAGGAAACCAGAGAAAATTAGAACTGACGTATTCTCTTTAGATTTTGTTTTAGACGGAGGTATATCCCAATGTGAAGGCGGACATAGGTTAGAGTTTTGGGGAGCAGAGAGTAGTGGTAAAACAACTTTTGCTCTTCATGTTATTAAAAAGTATCAAAAACTTAAAAAGACTTGCGTATTTATAGACGCAGAAAGGTCTTATGATACTGATTGGGGTAGTAAAATGGGAGTTGATAATAAAAACCTTATTATAGCCTACCCAAATACCTTAGAAGATTGTGGAGACTTATTAGTTAGACTTATACCTGAAGTAGATTTGATTGTCATTGATAGTATAGTAGGTTTAATTCCTATGGGAGAATCAGAAAGAGATACAGAATCTCCTCAAGTAGCATTACAAGCAAGAGTAAATTCTCTTATTACTAGAAAAATATACGGAACAGTAGGTGAAAGAGCTGTTACTTTTATATTTATTAACCAACTAAGACAAAAAATAGGAGGATATGGAAACCCAAATACTTCTGCTGGAGGTAACGCTTTAAAACATATGTATAGTACTAGAATAGAGTTTAAGAAAGCTAAACCTATTAAAGAAGGAGATGAAAAGATAGGAATAGAACTTAAACTAAACTGTATTAAGAATAAAAAAGGTCGTCCTAATAGAGTAGCTGAAATAGATTTTTATTTAGACGGTAGTTTAGATAATACAAAAAGTTTATTTTACGCAGGTTTAAAGTTTGGTGTTATAGAAAGAACAGGAAATACTTATAATTTTAAGGACAAAAAATCTGCTGGTAAGGATAAGTTTATTGAATTATTAGAAGAAAAAGATTGGAAAACAATGGAGAATGAAATATGGAAAACTTTAAAATGAGATTAACTCTTAGAGACGAAGTTCGACAAGTAGACATAACTTGTCATAGAGATTCAGATATTTTTGAAGTAATGAGAGAAATTAGAGGACTATTAATAGCTTGGGGATATCATGAAGCAACTGTACTTGAAGGTTGTGAATATATAGTAGAAGAATATAAGGAAGATTAATGGCATATTCTGGAAAACCAAGAGGTATGACTGGAAAAAAACATTCTACTATAGCTAAGAAAAAAATGAGTTTGGCTAAAGTTGGTAAACATCCTTGGAATTATAAACTAACTAAAGAAACAGATGAAAGACTTAAATTATGTAGTAAAAAATATAAAAACAGAAAGATTACTTGGAAAAATAAACTTAGAAAACCCCATAAGATGTCTGAAGAAGGGAAAGCTCAAATAAGAAAAAATGGTTTAGGACATAAAGTTAGCAAAAAAATTAGAAAAATAATAGCTGAAAAAGTTTCTAAAGCAACTAAAGGAAAAAA
>Ga0307928_10000827_pt1 | contig 23281 bp, 39 predicted proteins | sample AceLakmetagen232_FD_201815 | JGI IMG/M metagenome (GOLD analysis project Ga0307928, IMG submission 201815) | Saline water microbial communities from Ace Lake, Antarctica - #232 | ecosystem: Environmental > Aquatic > Non-marine Saline and Alkaline > Saline | place: Antarctica: Ace Lake... | reverse complement strand
TGCCCGGCGCTCATCACTCTGCGTCATTGCCTGTATGATCCGTGTAACAACTCCCTGATATGCTGTGCTTACCATCTTGATCTGTTTGAGGATTTGGCGCATTTTTTCTCCCTGTAACATAATATCTTCGGCTTTCTTAGTCATTGGTTGGCTCCTTACGAACATCAATAATATCTTTATCGTGCAACCAAAGGTCATTCTTCACTTCTGTAATAAGAACATCAACCCCTTCCCACAATCCAACACGAACTTCAACCTGACTTTTGTTATCAGCCATAAGAACCCTTTCGTCATATCTGTAACAGGTTGTTTGGAGATATGGGAAAAATCCTTTTGCTACGAAAAACATAATCAATAGGTATTTTATATTAGTCATCAATCCCCCTCGGGTAGAATACCAATACCATATCGTAATATCTTTATTCTCATTTTTTCTCTGGCAGCATAGGCGGCATCGGCGGCATCGGCGGCATAGGCGGAATTGACGGCATAGGCGGCATAGGCGGCATCGGCGGCATAGGCGGCGGCATCGGCGGCATAGGCGGCGGCATCGGCGGCATCGGCGGCATAGGCGGAATTGACGGCATAGGCGGCATAGGCGGCATCGGCGGCATAGGCGGCGGCATCGGCGGCGGCACTCTTGTTTTTCTCGGAGGGATCATCAATACAAGCCTTCGCCTTTTCTATTGCCTCACGTGGTCTTTTGTCGTCAGGATGTTTTTCCTCGTATATCTCAATTCCCTGCTCTGCCGCAAATACAGCATAAGAAACATATCCTTTGTAATCTAAAACACGAACAATCAACCAGTTTGCCCAGTCCACCCTATCTTTTTTGATAAGCAGATTTAACAGCTTCTTTGGGTCAGATTGTTTGTTCTTTAGCCACCACGCAACTCCTTCACTACATGCCCTCTTTTTATCCAGCCATTCCTTTGTTATTCTCATACATCCCCCTCCAATTCCTTCAATAGTTTATCAAAAATATCAGTCATATCGTAAAAATACATTTCCCCTTTGCAGACTTTACAGAAATGCTTGCAGTATTTAGGATTAAATACCACTTTTTTATAATCCCTGTGCCTGCACTGGCAATACTTACCCTTGCTTCTTTGCGTCACCGTCGCATTTGACATCTTTTTTATCCTCTTTCATTTTCATAACCATATCCATCAATGCCGTGAATTTATCTTCAAGCTCTAAAACCTTGTCATTGTCAATCGGCTCGCTGTCCTGCTTCCAGCCGACGTTTTGCTTACGGTTAGCAACCTCATCTATTTTCAATTCAGAAGCGGCTATTCTTTTTTCGAGATTAGATAATGTTTGCCGATGTACTTCTAAAATATGCATCGTTTCGCTGTTAGACTTTGAATCTTCAAGTTTTCCGATCCGCTCAAAAGCTCTTGCCAGATTTGTCTTAGCAATGGCATTCACTTTGCGTTTCCTCTTTTTCTTTTTCACCTTCGGTTTATTCCAAAACATTCCATGCACCCCCTCCCTGTTATTTTGTCAAAACATCCATCACCAATTTGATTACAATTATCATAAGTTTCGTAAGCGCTCGCATCACCCCCCGTTACTTCTTGTTTTTATGCTGATTCGACTTGATACCTTTTGGTAGATAGACAAGGCCATCTTCGCGCCGGATGGAGTTGTCCCGCATGACCTCAACTATGGAGTTGTCCCGCATGACCTTAACTATGGAGTTGCCCCGCATGGCCTCAACTATGGAGTTGCCCCGCATGACCTCAACTATGGAGTTGCCCCGCATGTCCTTAACTATGGAGTTGTCCCACATGTCCTTAACTATGGAGTTGTCCCACATGACCTTAACTATGGAGTTGTCCCACATGACCTCAACTATGGAGTTGCCCCGCATGTCCTCAACTATGGAGTTGCCCCGCATGACCTCAACTATGGAGTTGCTATACATGACCTCAACTATGGAGTTGTCCCGCATGTCCTTAACTATGGAGTTGTCCCCCATGGCCTCAACTATGGAGTTGTCCCACATGTCCTTAACTATGGAGTTGCCCCGCATGACCTCAACTATGGAGTTGCTCCGCATGTCCTCAACTATGGAGTCTTTTAAAAAGAATAACCCATCTCGAAGTTCTAAATTCTTTTTGCCTATAAAAACCTGCTTATCCAATGCCTCTTTTAACTTCAAGAAACACTTATATTCTAAATCCTTACCCCACCATTTAGGCTTAATGCTTTGGTCTATCTTTAGCTTCCAATCTTTCAGGTTTTCGTCAAACACATTATTTGCAGGCACTATTTCAACCCGCGCAAACTTAATCAATTCAGGATCAGCAGTATCATCCTCAATCTTTAATTCTTCAAGCAACCTACTGTGATTATCATGCTTCAAAGAATAATAAACACCCCCATCAATCGTTACTATGAAACTTTTGAAATTACACATCTTATTCCCCCCCCCTGTATTTAATTGACTCAATAGCAAGATTATCCTTTTCTTCCGGTAAACATTCAGCAGTAAATTTTACCCTATGCCCTCGCATTGTAGAAAGATGTAATGCTGCCAACGATTCATTATCCGAACCTTCAATGATTGACCGCCAGCCACCGTCTTTTGTGAAAATAATCGGGTCGCGTGTTTTAGAAAAATAGCCTATCCACTCAACAAATCTTTTCTTCATTATTCCGCTACCCCTTTTTTATAGATTATCTTTTCTATTTTGACTGCTGCCTCGTCAATCCGGGTCAACCTCGTAACGCTGCCCTGCGGAAATCCGTTAACATCAACGAATAATTTATTAATTATGTTTGTTATTTTCTGTTTTGCTTTCATTAGTCTGGTTCGCATTCTTTATGGAGTCGCAACAACTCGGAAATCAGTATATCCAAATCCTTACGCAATTCTCTGTATTTATCCGTCCATTGCTCTTTTTGGTATCTGTCAACGTACTCCAAAATGAACTTACAGTAATGCTCCAAATTTACTTTCATTTTATTCCCCCTAAAAATTTATCTGTTCATTATTCTGCATAAGAAAATTTCCAAGCTCAACTATCTTTTGCATCACTCACCCCCATGAAAGGTATCTCGATCCGCATAGCCAATTCCCCCTGTCATAAACTTCCATACAGCATGACCAAATCCGAGACAGTACCCGACGAATATTAATACAGCGCATTGCATTACAAAATACATTATTTCTTTACCGGACACCTTTTTGCAATATTCGGATATTCATAACCGCAGTTCGGGCACTTCGGGTATTCAGATAAAGTTGCCTTTTTTCTTTCTACACTAATCGTCTCACCGCAATGAGGACATTCGTAAACAATGATACAAATGACCGGCTCAAGCTCAATTACCCGATCCTGCAATTCATCGTGTGCATCTCTACAACTATTACGAACTGCTGTAATCCTCGCGCATAGCTCATTAACGTAGGATTTAAGATTTGCCACTTGCTCGTTTTGTCTCATTTCTTTTTTCCTCGGATTGAATTTTTTTAACACTCTCTCAAATTCCATATACGACTTTAAAGAGATTTTTATCGAATGGTATATGAAACGAAATATAAACATTATTTCTTTTTGTCCTTTTTCTTCGCTTTCTTCTTTTTCGGCTCCGGCTTCTTTTCGTCCTCAAGGATTTTAATGTCACCGGAAATATAGCCTATCAGCGTCTGAATCTGTATTATCTCCGTTTCAAGTTTCTTGATCCGGGCGCGGTACTCATTAATTACTGATACTTTTTCAGCCTTTGACTTTTCCAAGCTCATGACTTCTTTTTTGTTTTTCTTGCTCATCCCGGAGCCATTGCCGATACCCGGGAGCATCAAAGCGCATACCACCAACAAAACTATTCTTTTTTTCATCCTCGTTTTCTCCTTTTGTCTCTATAAAATATGCATCCAAAGCACATACAGCCTCATCATATCCGTGACAAACATCTGCGTAATACCCCCGCTCTCGTAATTTCCTTATCCATTCTTTTTGATGCGGTGAAACTTTCCCTCCTTTCCTTTTTTTTAACTCAATGAATAACCCGGCGTAACCGTGACGTTTCTCAAATATCATTAAATCCGGGCAGCCTTTAAGATACCCGGCAGCCTTCATTTTAACAGCGGTGCGAATCCCTGTCCGCATCCCCCCGGCACTCGCAGTAAATAATACATTTGGATAACGAACCCGGAGATACTGAACAATGGCAACTTGATCGTGGTATTCTTCTTGCATTAGTTACCTCCCAATAGATTACGTATGTCACACTTAGCGTCCATTATCGCATCGCCAGCGTGCCAGTTATCCATTATCGGCTCTATCTTCCCTAATATTTCGTCAGAGGCTTGCTTGAGATAGTAAGCTTTACAGATTTCTTTTATTTTCTTAATAGCGTCATTATGGTTTTGCAATAAAAAGCACTTTGCATCAATAGAATTTCTCTCTGGTGCATCAAACCAATACTGATACCTGTTTAATTGCTCGCTAAATAAATCTATTAGCCTAACGTCAACGTCTATCTCCTGCACATCAGTCGATACATCCATTATTGTAGCCCGATCCTTTTTAAGTATGATGCCCGGCGCCGATCTCTTGCATCCATACAAAATGATGTCTTGCGGATGAAAAATATCATCAATGACGCAACGCAGATATACATTATCGCCAACTCCCACCATAGATATATTTCGTGTGCGGTCTGTATCATATTAGCCTCAATTGCTCATTCTGTGATTTCCTGTATTTATAAACAACCGCGTTCCTGCCGGTATCTGTTACCCGTCTAAAAGTAGAGTCAAAAATCAACCCTTTATTAACCAGACCATTCAGCCTGGCAGACGAACAGGCGCGGGAGATATTGCAATACTGCTCGACTTCCCAACAATTCATGCCATTTCCTGCCGATGCCTTGATTGCATAAAGTACAGCATATGCAAGATGTGACAATTTCGATTCGATTGATCCGGCTGCCTGTGCCGATGTGTCGCTGCCCTTCTGGTATGGTGCGCCGGTCATAATCATTTAAACACTTCCAACCGATGAATCCTTTTGAATGGACCGCAGATTGCATGAGCTTTTTCTACATCATCTTTAAACAATTCTACCTTTTCCATAACACCCACCCCCTTTTTTATTTTATCCTGCGATCTTTCCCGGTTAATTTTACTTGCTTGCACATCCCGGCGATCCGTGAAGCTGCCCGGCTGTCGGCCTTAATACTCAATTCATTAAGCGTCAAGTTTGATGTAATAATAATCGGCAGGCAGTTCTGCTCGCGTTCGTTCAGGATATAATAGATTGTTTGCCGGACGTACTCGGTCGTTTTCTCTGCGCCCAAATCATCAATCATTAGCATCCCTTTAAATTCTGCGGCCTCGGCTGCCGCAGTATATGGATCACCGTCTACCAACTTAAACCCGCGCTGTAAATGAATAATGAAACTCGCAAAACTCAGCCACTTAACATCAACGTCATTGCCGATATACTTCTTTGCAAGCGATGCCATAAGCGTTGTCTTGCCAACCCCGGCCGGCCCGGTAATAAAAAGAGATTTGTCGTATACGGAATCGAGGTTGAAATCAAAAGTGTAATTTCCGTCACGGTATTTCTTCGGGATAACCTTCGCTATACTCAATTCTAAATGTATTTCTTCTATTTTAGCCATAGCAGCAATATGGTTTGCTTCTACTCTTTTAGTATCTGCTACCTCACAACCGTCATTACAAAAATAGCGATTATCGAGGGAGTTGGTCTTTATGTCAGCTTTACAATACCGGCAAGTGTTGACTGTTTTCTCTTTTTTCATTGCATTATCGTTTTTCTTTTTGCAATCAAAACATATTACCATTTCCGGCATTTCCCAATGATGCTCAGTTGATACATCGTCGCCACAAACAAAGCATTTATGCCTATAAGATTTCTGGCTCTCCGTAGTTTGTAGCACTTCCCGCATCCCTTTGCTTACATGATCCATTATTATCCTCCTTTAATGGAAATACACTCTGCCAACTACTGAACGTCGATTTCTCTAATATTTTTATCTGCGTAGCCTCGTCACCCGGTGCCAATTCTTCAAGCTTTTTCATAAGCAATACAGTAGCTCGGTCTGTTAATGGTTTTTTAATCTTTTTGCGCATATCTTGAAAATCAGAAATTGCAGTTTCAAAAGCAGTCGATTCGGTCTTTATCTTCTTCTTTGTCTTAGTCTTATCTTTGTCTTTGTCTTTGTCTTTGTCTGTTGCTTCCTTTGGAGTTCCCCGGGATTTCCCAAGGAATTCCCTACCTTTGATATAATTGGTCTTACTTTCAAAATTAATAAAGTAGAAAACGTGCTTATTTTGCTTGAATTTTGGGAAGGATGCCTGAATTTCCTTGATTGATTTTTCTATTTCTGCGGGGGATATGTCTGTCTTAAATGCTCTTCTTAAAGCGTCGAAATTTAGAGGAATGCGATTATATGTTTCGGCTGCCAGCATCATCAATTTGAGGTATATAAGCTGTGATTGTTCGGACAGCATGTACCACCGGGGATCATTCAAAAGACGTTTTTCCAGCTTTACAAAAACGATGTTCCTATAAGGCATTAGCAACCCCCAATAAAAAAAAGATGACAAGACATAAGGGTGCAATGATACTCACAATGGTGGGTATCCCTCAGCGGTCTTGCCATCTTCGATTGATTATTTTGATAGAGTATCATTGCCATTACACTTTACAAAACCTTTACATTGAAGTCAAGAGAATAATAATCCACTGACGAGCGTTAGCAAAATACACACGGCGCAGGCTATCAATACAAATTTCACTTTCGTACTCATCCATCCCTCTGTAATTTCAGGTGATACGAACGCCGGGAAAATGAATGTCTTTGCTTTCCTCGGCTGCCTACGCGCTGGGTACAATTTACTATTGCCGCCCCTGTTGATCCGCCTGTTGAGTTTCTGCATCTTACTTTTTTGCATGTTTATTCCCCCATAAAGATTTTAGATTTCTTCCGCAAACAGGGCAGTATTTTCGTTTCATTTCTCCTCCATGAAATCTATAAGCTCGATGATAACTGCAGGCGGAACATTCTTTTCAAGCAGTTCGCGTATCTTGCCAACAATATGATAGGCGCGAAGTACGCTTTCGTGAGCATGACCCCTATGATTCTGAGTCCATCCTATATGAGTTGAAATCGTTGTCGGCATCTTTTCTATTTCTGAGAGTTTCATTCAAAATCCCCTTTCTTAATCAATTTTACCTTATACCTACTATGCAAAAAATAATATTCGCTGTCATATTGCATAAGGAGCATACCGTTTTTATTCCGAACATTTGTCCTTATGACTTTATATGTTTCGACTTTTTTAACATACCTCCCTTTCATTATCGCATAAAATCCGAGAACCATTAATAATGCGATCAGTGCGTGAATCATTATATTTTTATTCCCCATCGTCTTTCTCCTTTTTATTTAATGGGCGCGGCAGGGATTTGCACCCTGCATGGTATCTTTTTTAACTGGCTCTAGAATGATACCTCCCAAATGCGTCTACCTATTCCGCCACGCGCCCATATTATTATCTGCCTGTTCGTGCTGTCACTTTCTCGCAATAAAACTGGATGCCTTCAATAATCAACGTACCCTTTGTATCGCGGGCAGTCTGGTCAAGTTTCTTTGTGTCAAGACATAGGAAATTGCGCGGAACCTTGCCACCGGGTAGCACCCGCCATTTCCACGAATCTTTAAATGCTATCCCGGCAGGCTTGACAACGGCCGGCTCAATGGGGGCAGCCTGTACCGTATCTGCTTTCTGCTGCATTATTTCCGCCCGGTCGTGTTTGCCATCGTCAGCCAGCTTTTCGGCCTTGTCGCTCAATTTCTGTGCCTCCTGTGCTGCCTTACGCGCGGCTTTGGCTTCATTCTCTCGCTGGATCAGTTTTTGAGCCGCATAATATTTCGACATAAGCCCCCGGATTCGTGTCTCGGCCTCAACCATCGGCTGCAGGTGTTTTTTCTTTTGGGCGCAGGCTTCTTTGTGTGCCGCGTATTGCTTGCTGATAATAGGGTCAGAGGTAGCGTTAATTTCGGCTTTTATGTCTGCAATGGTCTTGATAATGTACGCACCATCTTCCAGCCCCTTCTGATTATCAATACTGAATGATGCAGTCGCAATATTGATTTTTGACGCTTGCTCGATTAGTCCTGTTACCTCTATTCCGATTTCGTTCATTTAATTAGTCCTCTCCGTTTTTTTAGTTTATACATCGAATTGCAAAGCAAAAAATCACTCATATCTTGAAGATTATTACATATACTTATTTTATACCCTTTTTCTGTAAGGTGAACAATCATCCGTTTACGAATTTTGTCTTTTGGATTATGTTCGTCCCAAAGTATCTTGTATGCTGCCAACTTCACCCCGTCAATCCATTTCATTTGCGCATAGGTCTTAATGTCAACCAGAACAACGCAGCCCCCGATCCTCACAACCCGATCATGTGTGCCGGCAAGATTCCGCAGTTTTGAATATAGCCCCCCTTCGATTGATAATATTACTGGTTTATAATCAATCCTGAATTTTTTCCAGCCGTCAATATAAGGTACGAATTCACTCTTTAAAGTTTCTTCGCGTAACTTTCCCTTATCGAATAATTCCGTAGCTTTATGAACATAGTTACCGCGATACATTGCCGCTGCCAACCGATCCGGGGGAATACAAGAAAAGTCTTGCATCCCCTCGGCGGTCAATTTTTCATTGAGTCCGGGAACAATTTCTCCGTTCCATCTATAAACGTGATCGGCTGAGAGCGTCAACATTATTTCGTCACCGGGTGGCTTTCAACGTGATTGCATATAGCCTCATAATTATCACGAAGAATTAACTTTGTTGACTCGATGGTATATTCCGACATCAAAAAAGATTTGACCTCTTCATTTGACCATCCAGCAGTTTTTGAGATTGCAAATAAACGTTTGCGCTGCGGTTCCGATATGATTGAGCCATTGGTTGCCGGTGGTGGTGTAGGCTCCGGGGATGCTTCGGAAGTTTCAGCCGGGGCATCTGTCGATTCCGGCATTTCCTCTGTCGCTGCTGCGCTCGGCTCGGCAGTAACTTCTTTTATATCGTATACGCTGTGTTCTTCCTGCGTGTACGGCATGCCGCCCAACTCATCAGGAAAACAAAGCCGGAATCCCTGAGCAATGACAACCTTCTTTCCCATAAAGGTGGGAATTTGATTCCATGTCGATTGCTTTTTATTAAACTCGGACAAAATTACTTCCCAATAAAAAGGAACCTTGCGATCCTTTCTATGTATTTTTATCCATGCTTTTTTACCGTCGGTTGTAATGCCACATTCCCACCCGTCGAGCTTCCCTGTACGCTCGGCACGTTTAAGATACACCTCGTAACCAACGACAATTTGCAGCACTGCTGTTTTGCTGTACTTTATGAAATAGACCTCGCGTTTATGCGGGTCTAAATTCAATGACTGAACAATGCCGAGGCACATAAACAATTCTTTCTCGTCTGCATGTTCACAAAAATATTTCTTTATGTCCTCCTTTGTGATTTCCATAGTTGCCAACGCTTGCGCCCCGGCTACCGCCAAACTCTTATCCGCCTTTTTAACCATGTCCGCCCTCCGCCCTTTAGATTTTTACCGCACCGCCCGTTCCCAATTATACTGTTTGCAACGAGGGCAAGATTTTGGTTTCTTGCCTTTTACTTTTTGTTTCCATTTCCAGCCGCATCGTTTGCATTCGTGCATTATTTACCTCCTTTTTAAGATTAGATAATATTCATCTTATTAAATATTGATTACTTTGTCAAACTATTTTTTCAAGCATCTTACATAACGCATTTAACAAAAACCAGCATCAAGACAAACAGCAGGCTAACATCTTTGAATAATTCAACGCCGTTGTATACTTCCATTAGAAAACCTCCACGCGGTTGATTTCGGCTTTCAACTCATCAAGTTTGCGATTATACTGCTTAACCAGTTTCACCATTTCGATCCGTAGCAGACAAAGGTCATTGCTGTAATTCATATCCTCCCATTTATTAAACTTCCTGCGGTCGATGTTCTCATCATCCCGAAGCCCTGCAAGAAAATCTGATACCGCACACTCATTTAATGTTGGTGCTTTCATTTGCATACCCTCCTTTTGTTTACCTTCAAGACAAGTATATCATAATCATCATAACATTGTCAATAGGGTAGCAACATTTATTTTCAGGGGTCAAAACAGGCTATTTACCGAGGGGGAAAACAAAACAAGCCGGGAGGCGGACAGACCCCGGCTTGCTATATAATAGGAAGGCTGCTGTTTATTTCTCTACATACGGCGGGAGATTTAACGCTTTCTCTACGGCAGAAATCGCGCTTTCGTCCCATTCAACACCGTTATCCTTACAGGCTTCACGGAGTTTGAATATTGCGTAAGACAATGCTTTCGTCACGTTGTCAGGTGTCACGAAATACGCAATGACCATCCCGGCAATCTTGTCACCGGCTGCGCTCTTTAATCTTTTGATTAACTCTTTCACTTTTCATCACCTCGCTTTCGGTTTAAAATGGTAATCGCCCTATTTGAAAATGATGGTTGTCTTTCATGCGCCAACGTTCCCCGCAGAAGAATCCCCACTTTTTCCATATCTTCACATATCCGGCCGGCAGCGTCTTGTCTGATCCTAAAGGCCAGCGTTTCGGATTATGGTCTATTGCGAGCCCGTAAGCATGAAAACTTAAATCCTTATTAATATCATATGATTTGTGGCGGTTACAATAACACCCACCCCCATTTGAGAAATCAATATAATCTTTATATCCGGCTGTGAAGCATTCCGCTATTGCCCCGGCAGTCATAGGAATTATTTTTTTATTGCACCATAGGATATGACCATATATATCAAGAGCTTTAATATTTTCTTGAAACCACGCATTATCAGTATCAATCGTTCCGTCATATTCCCCGGCTTCATTCTTATTATTGGTATATTTGAACGTGCCGAAATGAGTTTCAATATCATTATTACCAAACTGCCGAACATGAAACATTTCGTCAATCTCTGTTGCTTCCCTACCTAGCAACCCCAACAGGTCCCTTATCTCTTGTGTCCGATGACTTACCATGATTGGATCGATCATTTTTCCTCCCGAACGTCGGTAGTGTAAGAACAATCTTCACATATGTATCCGATAACCGTATCTCTCTGATACACGACAAGATGCTTTTTATTATCTTTTTCAAACCAGTATCCGCACTTATGGCATTTCGTCCACGACATAGGGTTTCCCGTTCTTCGGAATTACCAACGTCTGCCCTTGCTCGATATTAATTGTTTCTTTCACTGGTGGTATTTTGCTATCCACAAACGGTACGATTATAAACAATGCAACTGCTATCATTAAATGCATTATGGTAAATCCGTTGTAGCAATATACCCAAACTCTCCAGCCGCTGTACCTGTGGATACAAATATTCCACTGTGCTCACTGGACATATATACCTCGCCAATGCCATTGGGGTCTATTAGTAATATTGCTGCATCATTAAAATTGCCAAGCTGAAACCCTCCAGTTACTCTACACAGCGCTTTAAAAACAGCTACTCCTTCTACTTCAAGCTCATCTTCGATAAATAAATCACCGCTACCATCGGCATACGATATAGTACCACCATCCCCAATGTGAAGATAATTCCCTGTTATTATCATAGGGTTAGATATTGTTACTGTCGGGGATGTATCAACAACAGAAAACTTCATATATGACGTACAGTCTGCCAGTACCGGGGTATAGGTATCATTATATAATGCGAATGTACCGCGCATCTGATAATCATTCGTTACATTAATTGTATCAGTGACAACGGTGTATTGTTCCAAATCCCAATACGGAGTGGCAGCCCTCGCAATACCAGCCGAGAATAACAGAGCTACAACAACAAATAATCTTTTCATAATTACCCCTCTTTTTTTCCCTCGATAAGAGATTTTAAAGTTTTAGTGCTTTCCTGATTACCAATAATTCTTTTTACAACTTCCTGCTGTCCCTGCTGATTCGTTACAATCATTTGCTCGATTTCCGAAAGATCTGATTTCAGCTTTTTTAACTGCTCATCTAATTCTTTCAACTTAGCTTCGATTTGCTCTTTCATACGTCCGCCTCCTGTAACTCTTTTATTTTTGCAAACTTCTTACTTTTATAAGAGCATTAAGTTTTTCACTATCAGTTTTTTCTGCATCATCAACTATTTTCTCATTATCGCTTCGTTCTTTTTCTATAACTACATTATCAGCAACTTTCTTCGCCCTCACCTGTGCGATTGTATTTTCAATACTCGTAATTTCAGCTTTGCTTTTCTTGACAATCTTACTTCCATTCTGTTTGAAATGATGTAGTGGAAGATATTGTTTATAATCCATCCCTTCAATATCAACCTCAATCTGGTTCTCCAGTGCTTTAATATACGGCTTTCGTATTTCAATAAAAACACCTTTATCATCATAGACTTTTGTAATTCCATTCAGTGCTTTTATTTTTTCACCGCTTTGATGCGCTGCTGTGTTGCATACAAACCTGATAAATCTTTTTGTTTTCATAATATCCCCTTATGCAACATAATGTATAATTACTTGTGCAGCGTCACTACTAACGTAATGAAGATCATCATAAACAATAGTTAAAACATTATTGAATATATACGTAGTAGTATAATAATCCAGTGCTGTATCGCTCACGCCAGCAGCATGCGTTGCAGACTCGTGTCCAGTTGCCATCATGCCATAAATTTTACTTTCATCAATAACATAAGCAACAGTATCAGAAGAAGACCCATCAAGACTAAATATAACCACATCCCACATCATTGATTCATTATCGCCGGGTGCTATGCCTTGCGGTGCTATAACTTGCTGTGACGCATTTATCTGAATACCGACAAGATTGTTAGTAACCAACTGCATAACATTTGCTGCCGACCTTTCAATATACACATTTTCAGTCAAACTTAAAAAATATCGTTTCGTATCCTGAATATAAACATTTTGATTTGCATCGATTCTAATCCCAACTGAATTGCTAGTGACCAACTGTATAACATTTGCTGCTGACCTTTCGATATACACATCTTCGGTCAAACTTAAATAATATCGTTTCGTATCCTGAATATAAACATTTTGATTTGCATCGATTCTAATCCCAACTGAATTGTTAGTAACCAACTGCATAACATTTGCTTCCGACCTTTCAATATACACATTTTCGGTCAAACTTAAATAATATCGTTTCGTATCCTGAATATAAACATTTTGACTTGCATTAATTCTTAATGCTAATACCCCACCAGTATAACAATCACGAACATTTGCAGAGCTTTCGACATCATATGTATTACCACCATAAAAAAACTTTTTGGTTGAGGCAATGCTGGAATCATCACTCAACGTAATTCCAAGAGTCATTACAGCTTTCGCACTGAATGTTTTTACTCCGGCAAGCGTAACGGCTCCGTTTAATAAATTTAATAAATCTGCACGTAAATTATTATATTCCGATGCAAGGATGCTGTTACCCGCAACTACATCACTGGATGCTATCGCCATTTTGTAACTCCTTTTCTATCAAATATTCTATAACTGTTGAATGTCCAACACCTATACCCTTATGAATTAGCCATAATTCAAATTTATCTTTATTAAAATCCTTAACATGTTTTAAAACTCTTTTTGCATTTTCTGTATAGTATATTTTTATCACGCTATTGTTATCTCACTCTCTACCGTTAATGTTTCGTTTACTGTTTTTGTAACCGTTCCTGCAAAATTTACATACTCAAACATTGTGCCGGTATCGGCTCCGGCTGCTGCTGCCTCGCCGAATAATGCAAACTGTGTCAATGCTGCATTAGCTTCACCAGAAGCAAAAAATGTCTCTGTTGTTAATACAGAGCCAGCTAAAACCGAAGTAGTAGCAAGAACCTTGCGGAAATTTTCTGCAAGCATTACCGTATCGCCGACTACCGGCGTTGACGATCCTGTCCCAACCGCGCCATATGTTATCATCCCCTCGTTTGCAGCAGCGGCAATATTGCCGAGCCTGTTTGCTATCGCCACAAGCCCAACCGTAGGCACAAGGTTTTTACTCCACGGTGTAATGCGAATGATAATGCCTGTTTTTGCATCTCGTAATATTCCCCGTACTCTGCCGGTAATCTTTATGCTAATACTCATATTACCCCCATTGACTTATAGCTCTCTAATTCCATTCTGCAAGATTCCAAAATCCTCTGTCTAGTGTTGTTTCTGCGTCATTGCTCCACACATGCGGATTGCCTGATACATTGTCAAGTACCGTCTTTGTTACTGCTGCCGATACAGATATTGTTTCCGTAAATACTTCGTATGTATGCAAATTCTCGTCTGTCCTCTCGTCAATACCACGAGATGCGTCATACATAAATAATAAAAATTCCGTAAGCCCTTTTAACTTCGTCGCAAACACAACCGAATATTCAAAAACTCCATTGCCTAAAGATGTTGCTGTCACCGACTTAATAAGATACGTTGAATTTACATCCCTCGTTGGAATATTAACCGTTAATAATTGGCCGGAACGATACCCGTATTGCGTAGTTAAAAACGTCCCCTTTATTAAAGGGTTAGAAAATTGATCTAGCTCTGACTGCCCCCGCACTTTTGCGGCTTCTTTCGTCTCAATCGTTTCGTCAATTATTAATGGCGCTTCATATATGCCATTCCCGCCCTCGATTGTTTTCATTAAGGAAACACTGGGCTTATCAATTACCTGCGCGAGAATAGGCTTTTTATATTTGTAAGTGATTTTGATTTTATCAGCATCCGTTAACAGCGCATGATTTTCATTCTTTATTACTTTTTCATTCGCATTATATACAAATTCAAACGATGCACCACTGTCAATATTGTCTATGCCTAACGTCTCAGCCGCGCCATATCCAGCACCGCCAATATTAAGATATACCGAGATCGGCGCGAAGGGCGTATAATCAAATGCAAATGATGTCTGCGTACCGTCGGCCAATTTTTCTTGCGTATATAATGCTGATAATTCATACCCTCCGCGTACCTTCTGTTTATTCTTTAGCTGTGACTTATCAACTGAAATGACTAACTCTTTATAGTCACCCGATGCGGCACCCTCGGTTAATTCATACGGCGCAAGATTCGTAAGCCTGTCAAAAAAATGCAGATTCTTTTCTGCATCTACATACCATGAATGGCCGGTTAAGTCTGCCAGCCGTTGAATACATTCCGAAGGATTCGCATAATTGAACGCAATGAAATCAATGTTAAGACCATCCTCGACAAAAAACGTACCGATACCAGGTACATTATTTTGGATAATCTCTTTGATTATATCGCCTGCCGTCTCATCCTCATACGAATCAACCACCGTGACGCGCGTCAAATCCTGTGTGTAATCCATTACTGTCACTTCATATTGATACTTTCCGATTCCTATTCTTGCCTGCGGGGCTTCGGTTATTCTGCCACCAAATATTAAAACAGGAGTCGAGGCAGCCGTTTCTTTATGAAATATTTGCACCTCTGCGCCGACAAAGGGTTTACTATCTCCGTCGGTATCTTCAATAATAAACGAGCAAGTATCAGCTTCTTGATTTAATATATCTTCAACTGATAACGATCCGCGCTGTATATCTATTGTCTTATCTTCGCCGTCAATTAGATATGTATTGCGCTGCATTGTTATGGGAGTACCACCACTCAAAACGGGTACGAATATACTACCAAGACGCAGAAATGCCGATGAGGTTGACGGCTTAATCCATAGCCTGCCAGTATAAACATTTGCCGGCTCAGATTCTGAAAATATAACCCAATCCATTCTATGCCCCCGCGTACGGAACGTATGTCCCGAATAAATATAAATATGCTTGCTCTGTGCTTTCTTTAATCCATAGCCAGCCGGTCTGAATAACTGAATCAGGCGGCGTTTCTTGTGATACAACGGTACGATAATGATTATCTGCATCCGTTTCTACAACGTAAGTCCCGCCACCATTAGCCGGAATCCACGCATTGATATAAATGTATTCTTGATATGTCGCTGTACCTATCGGCTTAATCCATCCGTCACCATTCGCAGGGCTTGTCGGCTCGGCTGCAGCAGTAGTAACTTTCCTGTATTCAATACCCATTATGTGCGCCTTTGTGTATTAACTTTGCGGAATATTCCATCGGAAACTATCTCTGCAAGTTTCTTTGCGTCTTTCCGTGTGCCGAGAAAAAAAGGATTTGCAAGGTGTACGTGAATTGCAGACCCGCCAACATCATTACCGATACTGTCCCGGCCAAGAAACTTTTCACCGCCGAGAGCTTGCACCATTACAGGCTGTCCTGGCGCACCCTGAACAATACCGCCCTCATCAAAACTTTGTACGCTTGCAAGTGCTGCGGACGCGGCTGTCCCTACTGCAATAACAGCGGCTATTTGATACGCTGCTGCGCCAAAAGTCGCCCATGTATTCATTGAGGCCATTGCCAGAGCCTTGATTTTTTCGGCCACAAGTTGCTGTATCGTGTAGCCGATCATCTTTTTGACAGCACCCTTATACGCTTCACCGACATTTTTCCATGTAACAGATTCCATCTTTTGAATCGTTTGTAAAGAATCGGTAACCATTCTCGCAAATAGGTTTACTCTCGCACGTTTCCGTGCTTCGCGTTCCTTTTCAGCTTTTTCTTTCTTTTCATTTGCTTCCTCTAATAATTTATCACCAACATCCCGCATAGCAATAACAAACTCGCCTTGCGATTCTATTCTTGCATTCTCTTTCTCAGCAGCGGCATCAAGTCGTTCCTGTTCTTCGTCTGTAATAGCAATGTCCTGCGCCTGCTTTGCTTTTTTACTCTCTGACTCAAGTGACGCAATACTTTTCATAAGAAGAATAGCTTTTGCTGCTGCATCTTCTGCCTCTTTCCCCTTTACTTTTCCCAGTCTAATATTTTCACGAATTACGGCAAGTTCTTCTTTCTGTATTATTAGCAAACTTCGAGTACTGTCACCAAGTTGTCTGGTTGCATCGGCAGCGTCAATTGCTCTTTCCCAGTAACCAAGTATACCTAATGTCAATGCTGCTAATGCGGCAGTTACGGCAATGAGAGGGTGTGCCGCTAATGTAAGCCATAACTTTTTTGTTGACGTGGTTGCAAGAACAATACCTTTTCTAAATGTATTCATTGCGATAGTAGCCGCCGCCAACCCACCAACAAGGATGACAAGTAGTCCTATTAATACTCCTATAATCGGGGGGAATTGATCAATAGCTCCTAATACAAAAATGAGCGATTGAGTTATGGCTTCGACTGCTGGCAGAAGTTCATCGCCATAAGATGAAGCCAAGTTTATTACAGCTTGTTTCATTTGTTCTATTTTAAAGGTCAAGGTTTTCGTCATTGTTTTAAATGCCTTTTGTGCGGCTCCTGCCCTGTTTGTTATAGCCTCTAAATCTTCGTAAAAAACAGAAGTGTCTTTAAGAATTGTTGACAATCCAGCGAGTGCCTGAACGTTTCCAAATATTGCAGCAACTTGCTCATCAGTAGCACCCTCTAATTTCTCAAGTGTTTTTATTAATCCATTTGATTTCAATCCCTGCGTCGATAATTCAACACCTAAGTCCTTTGCAGCTTCTTTGGCCTGTTTTGAAGGTTTTAGAAATGCAGTTAATACGCCTCTTAGACTTGTTACGGCTTCCTCAGTCTTTATTCCTGATTTCGTCATTGTTGCCAATGCCGCACCTAATTCATCAATACTTAATCCAGACGATGATGCGAGAGCCGCAACACGCCCGACAACAGGAGCAAGTTCTGCAAATGTAGTTTTACCACGCTTAACAATCGTAAAGAACCAATCGCTAATATCTCCGGCATCTTTAGCTTCCATACCATAACTATTTAATATCGTTGTTATAGCATCGGCAGCAACGGCTGTATCTGTAATACCAGCCTTTGCCGCTGTTGCCGAAGCAGCCAAAACATCCAATGCTTCAGCACCATCTATCCCAGCAGATAGAATATCATAAAGCCCCTTGCTTAATGTCTCAGTCGATTCTCCGTACTGGACAGCCATACTTTTTAATTCTCTTTTATACTTCGGAAGGACATCTGCTGCGGTATCACCTAACATCGTTGCAACCATAGCTAGTTGCTGTTGGAATTTTGCGGCAGCGATAACAGCACCGACACCGATTGCGGCTGTCATTGCACCGACGGCGGCAGTAAATTTGGCTATATCTTTCTGCGCTTCGGATAAACCTTTGCCGTCAAATTTACTGCCGATGGTTACAAAAAATTTACTGAGTTCACCCGCCATAACCTACCCCTTCGATTCCTGCTGCCCGCATTTGTGCAACCGGGTCAGCATCTTCGTCTATAATTACTGTCCCTTTCGGAACCTGTCTTTTGCTCTGAGTGCCTTGCGCGCGCGCAACCGCTGCATCATCTGCCCCATGTAATCTCATACGAAATATTGACTCCTCTGATTCTCTTTCTGCGATAACAGTTGATACATGATTGATCCATTCAATGTTATGCTCAAGAACATATTCAATCGTACAACCTAAAGTCTTCGCTACATACACACATACGGCAGTCAATCTTGCTTCATCGTCTTTGCCAGTATCTTTGTTATCTCTGTTACGTTTTTTTTTACGTTTAAGATGTCATTTATCTGTAAGAATATTTTTACAATAGATGTCATTTCAGGAAGCCCGAAATTAGTATCATTGAAATACTTATAATCTTCCTCGCCGAGCATCATGGCGAATAATTTATATGCCTGCTCATCGCCTATGACTTCAACGATGTTCATTATATCTTCAAAGTCTGAAATGTTCTGCCCCGCCGCAGCCTTTAATTTCCCGATTATCTCGGTATTTTCACTGATAGATTTCTGCACAAAACGTACCAGTTTTATCGTACTCGATACACCGAGCCGTTTCATCTGGTACGTGCGATCCCCTACTTTGACTTCGTACTCTTTTGGAATTAAAATCTCTGTTTCTTTTGTCATTGTTTTTTGTCCGCCCTTTTTTATTATCCTTCTAAGGGGGAGTTGTTGCTTTGCCTCCCCCCATTCAGGATTAATGCTTATGCTGTTACGCTAAACTGCCCGACAAATGTCGTTGCTATCCTATTCCCGGCCATATCTTTTACTCCCGTCGATACGGTAAGCTGAAATGTATCGCTTGCCGTCCATGTTGCCGTTGGTGTGAAAGTAATCACCTTTGTTGCGGCATCATATGAAATAGATCCCGGCTCAAGTAACGCAGTAGCAGCAACCGTTGTGTTATTGATTATGACAGTATCACCATAAACAATAGTACTTTCATTCATAACACCAGCATCCGTAAGGGTCAACGTAACGGTATCGGATGTGTCTTTCGTTACAGTACCGCCATCTGCTGGCGCTGTCATTGCAACAGTTGGCGGGGTCGTATCAGTTGCCGTATCAATAACAGAATATAACTGCTTATTAGCAGCCTGTGCCGTGTCCTGTAATACCGCAACTTCGTATTCAACCATCGTCTGTCCGTCCTTAACATATTTATGCGTCCCTGCTGATATAACAACGCATTTATGGAAAGTATATTTCCGAGTGCCTGAGCTAACCGCATTGACATTGATATACATTGTCAATTCGTTTGCTGCCTCACGACCACCGACATCAAGAGTCGTTCCGGCTAATGCCGCGGCTGCAAGATCAAGCGCAAGCCTCATGTTTACAAGTGAGCCCTCGACCAGAGAAAATTTCACCGTAGCTTTTTCCGTGATTTTGGTTGCCCCAAGTGGTCCGAGAGTCAAATCACTCGTTTTGAAAAAATACTCCCTCTCCGTTGTAATCTCTACTCCGCCCTCTGTCCCGCCGAGGTCAGTCCCGCCACCTTCCGCTGCACCATACGTGCTGAGCGTGATGAAGCTCGTTTTGTTCATTCCTACAATGATACTCGATGCCGTTGTTGCCATACTCTTACCCTCCTTTTATTTTAGTAATTTATGACAGCCGATTAGTTTCGTCTGCCAAAATCCATTTACTTAATATCAATTTCTATTCCAACCTTTCTTAGATTTGCTTGTGTGGTATTAGCGCAAACATACCAACCCTTTTTATATTCTAATGATTTCCCCCACCTACCGACGACAAAACCTATCGTAAGGAATAACAGCCCAAACATTAACTTCATAAATCCGTTTGATAAAACGCCATCATGCCGAGTTACATTGCGCAAGGATTCCTTCCCCCATTGCCATAAGGTTTTTATGTTCTTCGCGGTTATGTACGTTTGCAACTTTCTGGTCAGCAAACATTTCTTTCTGCTGTGATGTGTGTGCATTCAAAGCATCTTTCTGTTCTCTCAATAGAAGCATAAGTGACTTTTCTCTTTCTGCATCTCTCTGTTCTCTTTTATCTTCCTGTCTTAAAACATAATAAATTAAGCACGCTGCCCCAACGGCAATAAATCCTGCCATACCGTTATCTTGAATTAACTTTGCAAACGCTGCCAGTATGGTATCCATTAATTACCCCCGAGATACAGTATTATTGGGAAGCCTGATGATGTTGGTGTCGGTGTTGGTGTTTCTGCAAGCTCGTCTGCACCAACATCGTTTCTCACAAGGAACGTTGCACCTGTCTGAGGGTAATCAATATCTGTTGTTACTGTCATAGAGCTATCGGATACAACATCAAAACCAGCATCTATAAGTTGACTCCCTGCAACAAGGTGAAGATTGACCACTGTCGTTGTGCTAATATAATCAACCCCTTCTGAAAAAGTTACGTTCGCCGTATTATCCCCAGAGGCTAGATTATCATTATCTCCTGTCGTATCAGACGAAAAATTACCAGTAGATGCGGTGTCAAAAAGAGTTGTTCCATAAAAATCAGAATTATTCTCAAAACATAAATTATTTTTTACAAGTACAGGGTCAGTAGATGCCCCTGCTCTAATGCCATAGTAGTTATTCCAAAAAACATTGTTATATAATATAGTTGAATGTGATGCCTGAATGCGGCAACCACCAAAAAAACTTGAATGAGTATCGTACATAATATTATTATAAACTTCAGTGTCGTGACTTCCAGACGCAAGATAAAAACCAGCAGTGTATAAAGTAGTGGAATATATTACATTGTATCGAAATATAGCCTTACTCCCTGCGCCACCACCGGCTAAGTAAATCGCTATCTCGTTCCCTGTGCTTGCACCAATCTGTACAATTAATTTTTCAATAATAATATCGCATCTAAAACTTCCTGAATTAGATATTTTAAAAACCTCTGCACCAAAACTTGTCACTTGCGCACCGCCATCGTCTGCTGTTCCCTTGTGGGTATCTGTTGAAATCCCTGTGATTATAATTCTACTATCTGCATCCGTAGTCCAACCGCTAACAGTAACCCCACCTAATATCTCTCCACTAATTTGTGCAATAGTATCGCCAGTCTGTGCTGTTATATCACCATTTTTTGCGGCTTCCCATATGGCAAGCGTAGCGTAATCATCGGGAATATTTGATATATCGTCAGCCGAAAAAAGCGGGCTACTTAGAGTCAATACTAATAACGCTATCGGCAGTCTTGTCGATAACATGCGGTAGAATTTCTGCAAGTGTATATTTCTCCTTTTTCAGTATCGTCGTGTAGTCAACCTTGTATTGCCTGCACTTCTGGACAACATCTGATTTTACTTCTGCCTGCTTAAGTTCTCTCATCTTCTCCATTGTCAAACCAGATACCCTCAGAACAACATAACTCTCTTTTTCTTTGGTTGACATCCCGTTAGGTCGCATTGAGATAGGAACAAAATCAATTATGTCATACTGCGATGCCCGCCCAACTATCTGCGATGACAATGCTGTTTTGTCAGTAATGTTATCAAGCTTGAAAATGTACATCCAGTAATCCCCGGCAAATACAGGAAGTGCTATTGATAAAATAAATAGACAGACAATAATTTTTCTCATTAATCCCTCGTATATGTCATATGGAAATCTACTGCACCGACATCACCCGACACCGCCCGCGCGGTCGTGCTGATAAATAATGCGTAATTTGCAGGAACGGTTAAATCGCCTGTTGCTGCTCCGGCATATCCGTCTGAATCTGCTACCAATGCGCTTGAAAATACATATATCCCTTCGGTGTCGTATGCATTGGCTGTAAGTGAGTAAGGTCTTTGGTCAAGATTGAATGTCACACTTGTCCCATCTGATACAATTGCTGTGATTGTGGTGTATGTCACTGCATATCCAAGATAAGGTGTGACTCTTATTCCTACTGCAGACGGTAAGGCGGTAGGTGTAGAAATAACTACACCAGAATATTTCACATCTGTTTCCTGCACATATCTTTGTGTTGTTTCGCAGAAATCAAAAATCTGGTCTCCTGTTGCCATAGTAGCCGCACCATTTGTTACAGCGGCAGTCGATAGAGTTGCGCTGGTATGTGTGTGGCTATCATCATCCACTGTAGGCGCAGCCCACGTACCGCCGAGGTCGCCAGCCGGTGAAGCCCCACCGTCAAAATCTATTTCGTCGAGGGTAATCGTAAGCGCATCGCCTGCCGTAAGATTTGTGTCGTCGGAAATATCTATGCCGGACAGGGTAGCGCCTGTATGAGCGTGGGAATCATCACCGACAACCGTAGCAGAATATAATCCCGTCACATCTCCGGCAAATGGAGTTGCTTTTTGCAAATACGCTGCAATTGCTGAAGATACATCAAGCAAATATACTGATAATGATGTGGTAGATATATTTATTTGTGCTGTAGAGCTATCAGCAAGACCAGTAAAAAATGTCCCGTTGAAATCTATTGCAACCGTCGGAGATGTTATAATAACTCCGCCGACCGCCGTTGCCATTGATGATGATGCGCTACTCCCCCCGGTAGATGCGATTGAAATATCCTGCCCGACTTGCGTTAAGGTAACATTAGAGCCGCCGGTAAGCGTGACCGCTCCTGTCAATGCGGCATCACCCGCCTTTGCGATTGATTCGACTGCTGTGGTCAAGAAAGTGCCTGTGCTTGTGTCAAGATTATTTAGCCGTGTATCTATTTCAGCGTGTGTGTTTGTGCCAATATTAGAAAATGAGGTGTGGTCAGTTGTATCATTATCAGCTTGCCACGTTAACGCACCAGCTCCGTCTGTTTTCATTATATAGTTAACTGTTCCATCTACTGTTGGAAGTGTATAGACTCCAGTTACTGTAAAAGATGCTGCTGATACAGAATTACTGAAGACACCTGTT
>Ga0307928_10000826_pt1 | contig 23292 bp, 45 predicted proteins | sample AceLakmetagen232_FD_201815 | JGI IMG/M metagenome (GOLD analysis project Ga0307928, IMG submission 201815) | Saline water microbial communities from Ace Lake, Antarctica - #232 | ecosystem: Environmental > Aquatic > Non-marine Saline and Alkaline > Saline | place: Antarctica: Ace Lake... | reverse complement strand
TATCCTCCATTGGTATAATTGAATAATGTGTAATCAAACTTATATACATAAAAACAAAAATCATTGTTATACCTATCTTTGACTTAAATAATCTAAGCATTCGCTTCATTATTTCGTTAAGGGAATAATATTCTTTATAACATCTATCCATTAATGATGGTAGATTTGGTATCTCATCCGTTTGACTTACATACACTTCTTCGCTTTTATTTATTTCGAGTTTAGTTTTTGGCAAATATCTCATCGGGTTAAACAAAACAAAAGTTGTGTTTTCTTTAGCAAATTGTAAATCTGATAATATATCATTGTTACTTTGCTTTGGTAAACCAATTATAAAAGAACCAGTTATTAATATTCCTCTATTATTTATCTTATCAATTAATGTTTTATAATTTGATGATTTATTTGGTTTATGAACCTTATCTAATATTTTCTGGTTTGTTGTTTCTATTCCGACATATATCATCTTTAAACCAGCTTTTTGTGCTAAGTCTAAAAGTTTATTGTCTTTACCTATATCAATTGAACATTGAGCTATAAATTTTATATTGAGTGGTATGAGTGCTTCAAATAATTTAAGTGCATAATCATAATTTGTTACTAAATTATCATCACAAAATATAACCCACTTAGATAAAAATCCATCTTTTTTGAAATTTGATATTTCACGAACAACATATTCTATTGGTTTATTTTTCACTTCATTGCCAAACATTTCTGGAATTTGACAGAAATCACATTTGTTTTTACATCCTCTTGAAGTTATTAACATATTTTTAAATAAGTATCTTTTTTTAGATATGAGTGACCAATCAATTTTCACTTCTGTAAATCCATTCTTTTTTGAATTATAGATTTTCTTTAGTCTCCCATTTTTATAATCTTTTAATAAGTCATCCCATACAAATTCACCACATCCTGTTACTATACAATCACAATGTGGATTAACATCATCTTGACAAAGAGTTACATGACTTCCACCCATAATTATTAGTGTTTGCTTTTTCTTAAAATTGGAAGCTATTTTAAATGCCCTTTGTTTATTATGGGTCAATATAGTTATACAGACAATATCATAATGTTTAGAATAATCAATATTCTCAGTATCCTCATCTATGAGTGTTATGTTATATTCTTTTTTATTAGTTAAAGAAGCTAACATTAATAAACCAAGTGGTGGCAAATTTGGTAATTTGGATATACAAATCTTAGTTTTGGGTCTTACAAATAAAATTTCTTTTTTATGCATATTGTAAAGCCTCCAAATATTTTTGTTTGTATTGTCTATGAACCAAAAAAGAACCTTTAATCATTCTAAATAATATCATTGGACTATGTTTAAGATGATTAATTAAAACATTAGGTCTAAAAACTATTTTGTTATATAACTTGATTATCTGATTGTAAAACTCTGGAACAGACATTTTTGTTGGCTTAACTGAAATATGGGCTAAATCCCACTTCTCATATTCTTCTCTTTTGATACATAATCTTTCTTCATCAATGCTAAAATCTGTTTTTGGTAAAGGAGTTAGTGGTTGTAGATTTACATATTTTATCTTCAGTTCTTTGAGTTTTTTCTCCAATCTTTCAAAATCTTTGTAATCCCAATCTGGATTTATGATAATAGTAGCATAACAATCTATCCCTACCTGATTCAAGAAATTCATACATTCTTCATTTGTTTTAACATCAATAGCCTTGTTATATTCCCCTAGTTCTTCTTCATTAAATGATTCAAAACCAACAATTACTGTTTTTAATCCTAATCTCTTAAATCTTTTAACTAAGTCTTGATTTTTAATTATAAAATCTGAACGAGCATATATGAGGTAATTCTTTTTGATATTTCTTTTTTCCAAACCATCTAAAAATTCTGTAACCCTAACTTTATTAATTAAGAAATCATCATCTACTATGTATATTTCTTGTTCTTTTATTTCTTGTAATTCATCTAATACATCATCAACTTTTCTTGGATGATATTGGTCATATGTAATCTTTCTACAAAAACAGAAGTCACATTTGTAAGGACAACCAAAAGCAGTTTTAATCAATGCAACTTTATCGTGGAATATGTAAAAATATTTGTTTCTATACTTTTTTGTTAGTTTACGATTTGGTAAGGGATAATGAAAATTTATTTCTGGGAGTTTATTGAACTCCACTTTTTCTTTATGTTTAAATACACATTTAGGTAATTTTTCTTCAAACTTTAAATGTTTTATTAATTTAGGAAATTCTGTTGTTGCATTTCTAACAACCCTAAAATCAATGTAAACATTATCCAAATCTTCAGGGACTACTTCAATGTGTACCCCCCCAACTATTGTGATTATTCTATAATTTATCTCCTTAGCAATCTTGCAGTATCTAATGATAGTATTTACATTTGTGATATATCCAGTAATGGCTAAAACATCTGGTTTTTCTTTTTTTATAAAATATTCAATTGATTTTTTCTCAAGTATCATATCTACTATCACACACTCTTCATTTACAGTAGAAGCTATAACTTCCAATTCTAAAGGTTCAACTATCATAACATGCTGTAATCCGATTGTTTCTTTTTCTGGTCTTGGTCTAACTAACATAATTTTCATACTTTAAACACCTGCATTGGCGGGATATTATATCTATATTCTAAACTTGAACTGAATCTATCAATAAGGAAATGTAATATCTTATTCTTATGGAAAGCAAACATAAATCTATCTTCTACTACCCCACCCAGTCTGCATTTTGCTTCTTCTGCTGTTTGACCAAAATCAATTAATTCCGATTTGCTTTCTATTCCCATTTTCAAGATGTCAATCAATATATTATGATAAATAGCATACTTCTGATTATGATTATAATCCACACCACCTAAAAAGAAATTCAATTTTTTATCTTCCTGAATTGTTATGTGCCACCCAATGACTTTCTTTTTTAGACTAAATGTTGTCAATAAAAAGCTCTCTGGTAAATTCTTAAAAAAGCCCATACTAAGTTTTTCTAATTTTGAATCACTTTTATCATATACATTGAGATATAATCTGTAAATATTGTCTGTGAATAAAGAACAAGGTGATGATACAACTTCAATTTTATGTAATTTATTTGTTGCTTTGTTTATCCTTCTTCTATATGTTGCCCTTAATGAATTGATATAATCTTCCCAATTAATAAATCTATTTTTAAAGATTATTGTAGGCAATGTAGTACCTGATGAAAATTTGTTTAGTTTTGTTTTCAAATTCAATCCTAAAGTAAAACCTTTTTCGTTTACCTTTATGTAATTTATTATTTGTTTATCTCCCATTATACCACTAGAAGATACTGAAGCAGGAATACCAACTACATTAGTTTTTAACTTAAATGATTTTCTTGCAAAAGAAAATATATTTATTGGTAATTCATATAGAATAGCTCCAGAAATTAATTTATTATCATATAACTCATAATATCTTTGTGAGCAAGGATTAAACCGTTCACAGTGCATTAAAAATTCTTTCTTTTGAAAATAGGAAGTGGCAAGATTATCCCATTCTTCGCTTAATTCATTTGCTTTCTTATGAACAATTAATTTATTCATAATTCTCCCTCAAACATTACATATTTTCTGTATGGTTCTATTTTTTTGCCTGTAGCTTTTTCTACAGAGTTTAGTGTTGTAATGATACTTACTTTATTCTCTTCAAATATAAATCCTGCTTCAGTATGGGCATATCCTTTCTCGTTAGCAAATTTTGCAACTTCTTTTATTAGCATTGAAGTAACTCCATTATGCCTATACTTGGGTAATACTGCTATTTCTGCAATCCTAATAGTATCTATTTTATTCGTAAGTTTATATTTTAATAAATGAGTAATATTTAAACCATAGTTGGTTAATTGATTGAAATCAGGATACCAAAATAGAAAGCCTATTGGTTTACCACCTTTCTCAGCTATGATTAAATGTTCATCTTCTAATAAAATACTGAACTGTTTTAATAATTCTAAATCTTCTTCTTTCGTTCTATTAGACCAAAATGGATGTTCTGTAAAACAATCATTATTTAACTTAGTGTATATGTTAATATCTCTCTCAAAGTATTTTCTATCCATTGTTCTTATTGTTACACCATCACAATCAATATTCCATTTTTTTAATAAGTCATAAAAACCTTGATTAGCAAACCTGTAGGAATACATAGTCTTTTTGTTAAGGAACTCAAAATAACCTGCATAATATGGCTGTGAATAAGGCAATCCGAAAATAGGAACTTCATTAAATCTACTAGCTAAAAATCCAGCAGAATAATTAAGGTGTGCATTTAAACCTACAACAACCTTTTTACATTTAGGAAATAATTTTTTAGCTTCCTTTATGATTAATTTTCCTATTTCATTTATATTTAGTTTACATTCAAAAAAACTAACTTGAACATAATCAGACATATTATCATCTTTTATAAGTGAAAATCTACCCACGATTTCAGAATCCTTCTTTATAATGTAATTTATAATCTTAGCATGTTTAAAGAATACTGATTTTTTTTCTACAATCATTTTTATTAATTCATCTTCAGTAAACCTCATATATGTATTCCCTTTATATATTTCCCCGACTACTTTATAAAATTGTTTTAATTCTTCTTTCGATTCAATCTGTTTTAACTCAATCATATGAATACCTCTTTAGGTTTTTCAAATCCTAAAAAATTAGTAAACATCCCAGAGCAATAACTTCCTGCGTTACCAAATACAATTATCTCATCTTCTTTTACTATTGGTAATTTTTTATTTTTCATAAAATAATCTCTCGAATAAGTAGAACATCCATAAATTGAGGAATTAATTTTATGGCTATTATGTTTTGAAAAATAAATTATGGGGTGGTATGCACTATCTGGATAAAATAATGGTCTTGGAAATTGAACAGCAGATGCGTTTAATCCAATAAATTGGTGTCCCCATCTTCTCTTAACATCTACTACCATAGTAACAAACCATGCTGACTCTCCACCAATAATCCTCCCTGGCTCTAGTACTAAGGTTAATTGACGACCTAATTTATTTGATATGTCATCCATAAGTTGAGAAACTATTTTGCTATATTTAGCCATATCAAACTTTTTTGCTTTTTTTGTTTCTACCCCAAATCCCCCGCCAAAATCTAAATATTTTAAATCTGGAAAATGTAGTGATAGTTCAATAATTTTTTTATAACATTTCTCAAAATAACTTACTTCTGTAATGTCTGTACCAGGATATAAATGCAATCCATCTATATTCTTTTTATCTATTGATAAAATCTCACTTACTGATAACCCCAACCTTGATTTTTTTCCTAAGAAATATCCCCCTCTTGTTTCTTTAGCTTTAACTAATGTTCCTATATTGCACCTTATTCCAAATGAATTATTAGGAAATAATTTTTTCCATCTATTAATCTGACTGATACTATCCAAGTTTACTATACATTTTGATTTCTGTATTTCTTTCATAGTTTCATTATCCATGCTTGAAGAGGTATAAACAATTTGTTTTGGTTTGAATCCAATATCTAAAGATGAATGTAAGTGTGGTATTGAATTTACAAATACTGACATTCCTTCTGATTTAATTATTTTTAGAAAATCTATATTGGAATTTGCCATAGTCGCAAATGCAACTATCTTATCTTTATAAGGTATATCCATAAACTTTTTACAGTTATCAATTATACCTTTCTTATCATATATATAAAATGGCTTTTTCTCTTTTTTAAGCAGTTTTATAACTTGTTTTCTTAATTTTTGTTTCATTCTTATTTACCTCATTTTTTTCATCTTTTAGGGCGAGTTGCTAATAACAGAAACCATCGAGAGGTGAAAACTACCGAAGGTTCTCGCTTTCCTATAACCTATGCATTATACCTTTCCCTTTACCGTGTGGATATATTATATCACCAACTCTACTCTTCTTCTCCAAAAACTCCTCTATATCAGCAGGGTTAATTCCAAGCTTTTCGGCTTCACTATAAAAATCATCTAATATTATATCTCTATTATCAAGCTGTATATTGTCACAAATCTCATCAAATGATTCAATCATTTTCTTTTTCTTTGATGGCACCCCATCACGAACCCACTCACTATCAACCCTTCCTGTGGTCGTATCCACAGCAATGTCCTTAAGGCTCTCCTTTATTTTCTTAACTGCAAAATCAATGTCTTCAATCTTGACTTTTTCTCCTAATAACATTCTTCTTCTTGCCTCTGCCAATCTTTTAATCATAAAAAGGTGCCTTGGGCTTGTTGTGATTGCCTCATTTATATCTCCATCAATAACATCTGGTCTATGGGCTATATCCAACCCAGCATACTTCTCTGGGAGGTATTCCTCTTCCATATATCTATCCATAGTTGGGTTTATGTTTTGTCTTGCATATGCTATGTATTTCCTCATAAAGTTATGGAATTCTTTTAATACCATTTGTTTCTCTTTCTTGTTTCTTGTCATCATAACCTTTGCCTTTTCTTTCTCTTCCTTCTTGGCATCTTCGCTTTTGTCTTTGCTTTTCCTTATGGTGAAGATTAAGTCAAACCTGTCTATAAGTGTCTTTGGCAAGTCTATCTGTTTGTAGATTGGGTCTATGGGATTAAAGTATCCGTTCTTGGGATTCATTGAGACTGTAAATGATGCCCTTGTCAATAATTTTCTTTTGGGAATGTTTGCTAAACTTATAGTTACTGAATTATGCAGAACCATATTGTTTGATATAAAGCAATGTGTTGGTCTAATTCCCACATCATAAACATATTTTGATTTAGAATTTATTTCCTCTATTGATTTTATCCCAATCCACGAAATGGTAGGTTTATTAGGTATTGGAAAATAATCTCCACTTTGTAATAGATTTGCTGGCTTAGTAGTTATATTCCCATCAACAAACACAAAGCATGGGTGGTTTGGTGTTACTTCAATCTTCTTGCAATTTGTCAAAATTATCTCTACCATCTTTTGTGGTGATTTATGCCTGCTGACATTATATATTGAAACAGGAAATATCTTAGAGAAATCTGTGGTTAATATGTCTATCTTCTTATCTAATCTTAATATGTCACAATCAACTCCATGATAGATTTTATCTTCATTTAAAGACATTAATTCATCCACAAATTCACCAATCTTTTTATGGCTGCCGTCTGGAAACATCAGTTCCAAATCTGGGCTATACGACTGCTGTTCCATCGGTTCATGTACTATATCCCTATCTTCTGGTTTCATCTTATCTAGTTCATCGATGCAATTATGGACTATCCCTCCAGTCAAGCAAAAGTTAGGATTAGTTTCCATAGTTAAATCATAAACATCCTCAACCCCCACATAGTTAATAGACCTTACTTTGTTCAATATATAATTCTTTGCTGGCTCTCTAAATTCTTCATCAGTAATATCTTTCCAATGTTTTCTCAATGTTTCCATCAATTCTACAGTTACTCTATTTTTTTTGATAGCAGTCCAAATCCTCGAATGAAGTCCTAACCCAACCGTTTTTGGTGTTTTGAATTTTATGCCCTTAAACCAATTGTGGTACTCTCCATCTAAGATGCTATCATAGCTTTTGATTTTTGTTTTTGGGATTACATTGTATAACTTGGATTTATTTTTGCCTACCAACTTATCTTTGAAAATTTTGCATATTAGATTATAACTATCCAAAGAAGGGATTACAATGTTGTCCCCCCTTATTGTGCTTAATATACCAAATCTATGGAAAATTGAATTGACCATTGTTCTTATATTCTTATTAATCTCATCACTTTTCCTATATCTATTGAGAGTTACATCAATCGTATGCTTTATTCCATACCTCCCTTTCTTGTGTGATATGCAAGAATCTGTGCTTAAGATTCCAGCCAATAATCCAATGTAAAATGAAGTTGAACTATAAGGTAAATTATTCTGTTCAAACATATCCCTTATAGAATGGTGAAGTAGTTTAGAACTAAAAGAGTGTTGGGTTGAATCACTATATTTTCTTAATTTACCGTTTACGATAATATGGTTGTTGGTTTGTTGGTTTACACAGATGCTCTTTATATTGTAATGTTTCCTCAATAATTTCATCACATATCTTGACCTTTCTATATTCTTTACTGAAGCACACCAACTCATAGAATTTGTTATACAAGTTTTAGACCCTTTCCTAAGAGATTTATTGTACCAAATATCAGATAAAGCAAACCCATGAATCCATCCAATCTCATATTCTTTATGGCTATCAATCCTATAATCCTTGTTTATTGGAATCTTAAGATAATCCTTGTTAGTTAATTGCCTAAGTTCTTTCCATCCATCCTGTGTTAATAGCCAATGGTCTGCTGTGCATACGATGGTGTCACCAGAATACAAATCAACTTCATAAACTTCCTTTTTTCCATTAGGTATTACTTTTTTGACTTTATCTATTATTGCTGTTTTGTTGTATGATATGAGTTTATCTCCAACCTTGACTTGTTCTATATTTATTAACCCCCTTCCTGTGAATATTTTCTGACTGCCAGATATACAAATCAATCCACCATTAGCTAAAGGCATAGCACCAGGAGAAAGCACCCAGCTTCCAGTCAATTCATCCCTAACTGCCGCACCCCTTAATCCTACAGCACTAACTGACTTACCAACCACCAAAACGCACTTTGGAAGGAATTTGTTGAGATACTCCAAGAAAACGCTTTTGTTCTGCCCAGGGTCACCAACAAGCAATATATGAATATCCCCCCTCATTTTTGGTGTGGACTCGTAATCTGAAACACCACCAAAAGCCTGTAAAATTAGTGCTTCCTTTACACTCTCGTACCTATACACCCCTTGGAAAAGTCCTTTAGATATTTGTTTCATCAATTCTGGTTGCTTTGAGAATTCCTTAATTTCCTTTATGTCTTCCTTGTTCAGTTCTATGTCATAAAAGGTTTCATCAGATATTTGTATATAGTTTGCCTCAATGTATGCTATTAATGTTGTTTGTTTTTTTCCACTCTTCATCATCATCTTTGATTTGAATATGCCATTTATCTTGACTTTTGTGCCTTCTATGAGTTTTTCCTCTATTAGGCTTTCAGCCAAATCCCATTCACAAAGGACTGATTTTGATGGTAACGAAGAGCCATATCTAAGGTTTGATGGTAATTCCTGTAGCTTTAATGAAAAACAGTTTAATAGTTCTTTTGAAACAAGACGGAATTTTCCCTTTCTATTGCATCCACATTTGGTTGGTTCTACTAACTCATCCCCCATTTGCAGAACATTGATTATATTGCTACAAGATGGACATTCATATTTTGTGCTTATCATCTTGATAGTTTTGTCTGTCTTTGTCTCTATTGTGCCTTCTATAGTGACAAACTTCCCTAGATGTTCTGCCTGCAAGTCCCTTATCCTAAATTTTGAATTTGGTATGTCCCCCCTTACCCTTACCTTAAAATCCTTGTGTGCCTCCATATCAAGTTCCTTGATTGCTAACTCTGCTACCTTTAATGTGTCTTCTGGGGAGTCAATAAGGTCATCGGATAGTTCTATGTTGCTTCTTGTCAAATCTTTGAATTCAATAGTTATTCTTTTCTTCCCTAACCTTATATTTTCAAGTAATTTTGACATATAGACTTTTTCAAAAAAATCAATAAAGTATTTTAGCTGGTCAGCCTGTTTCATCGTTCTTTCCCTCTTTTTTGAATTTTTCCCACCATTTTTTGTTTTTAGGGAAAAACAGTTTGTATCTCTGTGTTGGGTGGTTCCTTTTTTCTAATAAGTTCAATATAGTCAATGAAGATAGTATCTGGTAAGAATCTGAGTGGTCGTGTATGCATAGTGCTTCTTGAAGGATTAATGAGGTAATCCATGGCTTGTGTTCATTGAAAAACAGTTCGTATAAAGATTCAAATGCTTTCTTATACCTTTTCCTTCGTAATGCCCTCTTTATCTCATATTGGTTGTAAACATCATCGTAGAAGGTTTTTGGGGATATGTGGCTCATTTTTCATCCCTCTTCTTATGTTTAGTGCTATAATCTATAATGTCAATCTCTTTGATGATTATAGGTATCTTACCGAGCATATCATCTTTAAATTCTATATCTTTCTTATTTCTATTTTTATTTAGTATATAACCATTGAATAGTTTACCAGAATTCAACCTAATAAATGTGTATGTTCTATTTTCCAAGAATAGGTCAATCCTATCATTCACAAAACTCATATCAATCACCTAATATAATGAAAAACTAACTTATTTATATACTTTTCGGTATTGAAAAAGTGGATATTTTTCAATTAAACTTTTTGTTTAATATGTTGAGTGGATACTAACAAGATACTATATGAGTATTATCCTAATAGTATCCATATAGTTACCGAAAAGTATTATCATTAAAGTTTCCTAAAAGTATTAACCCTAACCACAACAACCATATATATTAAATATATAATTAATCATTTATTTATAAAGGAGGGTAAAGATTTATATATGTCAGTACATCGAGTAGTAACAAAAAAGGGGTTTTTTTGGTTTTTTCTCATTTTTTTTCTTGTATGTTAGGGTTAATACTTTGGGGTGACTATTAAGTTATTACTATTAGGATACTATTATGTTACTCTAATTATTGAATTATTGTCTATATTGCAAATAAATAAAGTATTCCTTAAAAATTGGATTGTTTTTGATACCTAATTGAGTGTTTTCTGTGCCAAATCATACTTCTTATCATAAACATCCCAAATATACTGGAATCCCCACTTAGTGATATTTGATTTTCCTCTATCTTCTTTGATACAAACTCCATCCTTATATATGTCTTCAATCTTGGTTTTAGTCCAGTAACTCCTTCCTTCTAATGGAACTATAAGGACTTTTACATACTTAATCATTCCAGACGCATTTAAACGGTCAAGGATGGACTTTTGTATGCCAATAGGTAGTTTTAGATACTTTCCAAGAAAGTTGTGCTTGTAGAGGTATATCTGCCCTTCTGAAGCCTTCCTGGTGGTACAATAGCAGTCTCTTTCAACCCAACTGCCAATTTCCTGCCCTTTTGGATTTGTAAACATAGTTTTAGGCACCATATATTTAATCTTCAAAAACCTCAAATTCTTACTCTACACACCCTGTAACTCCAAAACCATCAAAAATATGTTCCAGCATCCAGAAAAGAAGAAAAGGAATGAATATGCAACCACACTAACCAAAGCAAAGTAAGCCATATCAATCTTCTTAAGCAATTCATAAAATATATAACCTACAGATATAGCAAAAGGTATGTATAGGAAAATCATCCATTTTCCCATACTATTAAGTAAAAAGATAACCCTGTTGATTTCAATTAACTTTGTGTAGTTGAGAAAAGCGAAGGTTGTCAACATATCAAAAGTGACACATATGAATAATGTTAAAAAGGCTTTTGTTCTAAGTTGCATTGTAGTTTCCTCAATTCGTAAACTAAATATATGCTCATCATCAGGAACATAACATTCTTTTTTGCCGATGAATTTAGCCCCATCTCCCGCTTTAATGACAGTTTAGTTGGTGATGGCGTATAAGTTAAGTCATCCAATGTCTGCGAATGTTCTGGTGCTCCTCCCATAACTTTCAGTTCGTATGTAGAGAACCAATAGCTGAATGACCACAATGTCTCAAACAATGCAGCCATTATCAGCAAAAACCCTAAAATAATCAATAAATCCAACTGCCATTTCTTAAAAGGTATTTTAGGTATTACTATATTCATCAACAAAGCAAAAGACAGAAATCCAGAGTATTGCGTTACTGTGATTGGCTTTACCATCCTTAAAAACTCAAAATCATTGTTTGTGGTTAAATCCGTAATGATAGAAACTGAAAGGATTATTATTGATATTATTAAGAGTATTTTCATCTTCTTTTAGTAGGTGGAGATTTTATTTCTTGTAATGTTGGCGTAACGCCCATTATACAATAGTTCAGGAGACTATAATTATTTTTTACGTTCCCCCCGTTTTTATTAGCCCTTTGGATGTTTTCGCATATATCTTTTTGCGAATTTTAGTGCCTTTGTTTCAGATTTTCCATCAGTAAGTAATCTCCTAAATTTCATGGAATTTTCAGTTCCTAAATGTACTTGCCATTTCTTTTGTTCGACAGATATTATGTGATATACTGAAATCCATCTTCCTTTTTTACTTTTCCACTTATTTGTTCCATTTACTTTTTTCCATCCTTTAATTGCCATGTCCATTCACCTCGAGGTTTTTTTATTTTATTACACCAACATATTCATCATTTAAATTTCTTAATTTTATATGATACTCTTTTGAGGCACATTTTATACATAAATACCTGCCCCTTATGGCGAGGTAAGTCAAAGGTATTATGTCGCATTTATTACAATATATTGTCATTTTTAAATCAATTCTCACCAAATATAACGTCTAACCATCCTTTCCTTTGTTTTTTTTTCATAAAAATGTGGCAAGGATACCCATGACTTTAGTCGTGGGAGGAATTGCCTTTCACCTCTGTAAGTATATTCTGACATTCTGTTGGGACTTCATTACCCCAAGCATCCCATCCTTGTCTTTTTGTTCTTGCAAATAACTCAATTCTTGGAATATTACCATATAAATCTTCTATTCTTTTGTAAACCTCATGTGGTTTAGCACTATGTTTTGTTATTTTTGTTCTAATAACTTGTTTTATATTTGTTTTAACTCTCTCCAAATTCCCTTTTTTAGCAATTAAACATAATTCTACATTGCTATTAGTATATTTCCCTATTCCTGTTCTAAAACTTCCATCATCATTAATCTTAGTCCATACAAAACCACAAGTTTTATATTCAAAACCCCAAGATTTTATTACTTCAAATCCTTTTTCCAACATAGGCATAGTAACCCAAATAAATAAAACACAATTATCATCACTTATTTGTGTAATAGGTAACTTGCAAATCTCATCTAAATTCATAGTTTTATAAGTTATTCCCCCAAATTTACTATCACCTTGAAAATCATCATCATAACTCCAAGGTGGGTCTGCGTATATTATCTGATACTTTTTCTTTGGTAATTCCATTTTCTTTTGAAAACCCCCGACTTTAGTCGGATTTATTTTGGGAAGGTGTTATTTTTCGTAGGGGGGAACGTTTTTAATAAATTTCTCCCGAATTTTGGATAATGTTGACGGTAACCGCAATTCCACGAGTCTCCGCAGAGACTAAAAGCCCAATGGACTATTTCTTTATGACATCTATATTATGATTCTTGTTAATAAAGGATTTTATTGAATCTAATCTATCTTGCAAATTAACTTTACTTTCTACAAATATTACAACATCTTTATCAGTAAACAAATTATTATTGCTATAAGCACTTCTTTTAAAAAAATCAGATAACTTATATGCTTCATCAGTTCCTTTAATCAATCTTTCAATAAAATCTTTTTCACATTTACTTTTCTCAGTTATCATAATTCTGTGGCAAGGATACCCATGACTTTAGTCGTGGGAGGAATTGCCACTCACCTCTGGGATGTAGTAATAGCCTTCGCTATCCTTAACATAAAATCTCTTATCTCTTGGAATGTCTTTTCCAGATATTAAATCAAAACCATTCCGTTTACTGAACTTCTTTTTTTGCACATTTTCTTTAAAAGCCCCCGACTTTAGTCGGTGGGAGGATGTCACTATAAAGTCTATATCCTTCTCTTCTATATCTTTCAAACTCTGGTTTAAGTAAATCCTCTGCATTAATTATTTGTGGTAATACCATCTTAACATTTTAGTATCTTCTCAATTTCTTCCTTTTCCTTATTCAGTTTCTCTACTGTTTGTGGGCATAATTGTTTGTATTTATCCAATTCCAGAATAGCCCCTTGTATTGTTTGTATATATTTTAGTTCATCCATTTTCAATCATCTCCTTACATTCCACTCATACTTAGCAGTTCAGACATAAACATTTCCTGTCTGTAATCGTCTATGAACTCTCTTGTGTTGTTCAAAAACATAGCTTTATTCTTTCCTGTTAATATCTCTTTCTCTGTCATTAAATACATCTTTATCACCTATTTTAATTTTTGGATGGTCTTTATTCAGTTCTGCAATCAGTTTTATTATCTGTTTCCTGAAATTAATTAAATCATTCATAAGGTTCTCTACCCTTGTTAGCTTAACCTTCCCCATATTGCTTACGCTTTTCATATCCTCATCACTCAATAAAAACTTCTTACTTTTCCACATGGTTATTTGTATGTCCATCTTTACACCTCATTTCAATAATTAAGATAAGGGAATTTTGCAGTATTATTTATTCCTGCAACATCCTCATACAAGCGGATTAGCACAAGTGACATTTTGAGTTTTGTGCGTCTTGTAAGCGGATGGTTCTTATGTAGTTCCCCTATGTCCTAAAGGACTATGATAACCCCCACAAATCAATAGACAGGATAAACTCATAATGTATACAATTAACCAGAGCTAAGCAAATTTGGCAATTTAACTCAACTCAGTTAATTGTGATTAGTCTTGCTGTCGTATGCCAACGCTTAATGTTATTACTGCTTTACTGCGTGGGAGTTTGACTTTCCCAAATAGCTTTTGCTTATCCTATTTCTACTTTGTGAGGATTATTCTTCTTCCACTAATGGAACTTCATAATCATAACTGCCTATCCCAACATTCCTCATTAGTGTCTTTAAGTAGTCTTTGTCACATTTTATTGTTATGCTCTCAAACTCTTCCCTCATAGGTGTTTTTTCGTCATAGCTTTCGTTTCTCTTTAATACTACTTTTGGGTATGTTAGCTCTTTATCTACCTTCCATATCACTTTGTCATCAGGGCAGTTTATTGCTTTAATCCCATCAGCGAATAACAAAAACCAATGGTAACTATTACCCAACCTTCTAATTCCTAACACTTCATATTCTTCTTTTTCTTTTTGCATTTTGGTTTCACCTCAAATATTCTAACTGTGATAAATATACCACATAAACCTTTCTTGTTTGTTCATCTAATTTATCCAATTCTTCCATTTCAATTCACCTCTTCAAATTGTTTAAACTTCTTTAGTGGAACTTGTATAGATATTCCAGCAAATGTTATACTAACTGTTTTATCTTTCCAAAATGTTACACCAACTTCTTCACCTTTATATTTCTTAAAATCGATTATTGAAGTATATTTCTTTCCTTCTATTTCTTTATCATAAACAAAACTTTCTTTCTTATCTGCCAATACTTCAATAATACCAAGTCTCTGTCTATCTGATTTATTTATTTTTGTAAATAATCTCCCAAAATCTCTAAATGTCTTTGCATACTTTATTTGCTTATTCTTTGTACAATAAGATTGCAAATGAGAACAAACTGAAGATAAAGTATTAGCATTGTAATACTCGTTGCCTTCTTTAATCATAGAACTTAATTGATTTATAATAATCTTTAAATTCCATTTCCCTGTATCATCAACATTTCCTTTTGTTTTCTTCTTTGCCATTTTTTTCTCCTTCTCGTAAGGTTGAGAAACCCCACACTTTAGTGTGATTTATTTGGGAGTGTGTCATTTAGTCTTTACCTCATTGATTTTATCAATAGTTAATTTGACAACATCTAAAAAATGTAAAGCATTTAACTGTGCTGTCAAATATGCTTTCTTGCTTCCCATAAGATTAATTGCTTTTCCCTCACTCATAGTTTTAGCGTGAGTAAGTAAGGTATCAAATATTTTCACTTTTTGTTTGTTTGTTAATTTTTGTATATCCATTCTTAATCAACTCCGCATAGTTTAAGGAATTGCTCTCGGTTGAAAGAAGGTAAAAACTTCTTTCCATTAATCTCACAACCAAATTTCTTATGTGATTTTCCTTTCCATTTACACCTTTTACATTCTTGTTCTCTCTCAAAGTAATCTGCTAATCTATTAACTAATGCTGGATATACCCCAGTATCAGCCATATCCATAAACTTTTTATCTTCTTTTATTATCTCAGCAATAGCTTTATGTGTTTTGTTCATTCTCAATCACTTAACTCCAATATTCTTTGTATTAATTCATCTGCTGTAAGGTTGTCATAATCTACACTAACGACTGGATTGATACCAACCATAAAACCTCTTAACAAAGTATATTTATCATCCTTCTTGCAAACCCATCTAACCGTTTCAGTCCCATATTGTGCTATTAGTTTTTTATCTCCTTTCCATTTTTCCATTTCTGTTTTTAATTGTTTCATTTTTATTTCACCTCATATATTCAAAACTTTCTTTTTTAATTCCATCATTTTATTGTATTCTTTATCTGATAGTTGCCTTTCTAAACTCACACTACTTAATGCTTTTAATTCTGATAAGTTTCTCATAGATTCAAATTCTTCAATAAATGTCATTTGGTTTTACCGCAAAAACATCTTTATAAATATTATCATAACACACCCATACCACCACAAACATTAATATTCCTAATAATTTACCAGCTAATGAAGTCCCAGCATATATCACTAATGAGATACATAGTAAGATTACAATAGCTAAACCTATTCTTTCTATCATCTTAATTCACCTCTTTTTTTATCTTAAACTTATTCCCTAATACAAACAACACCGTAACAAAATCCTTAACTGTTATCGAGTTATGATTAATAAATAATTCTTCTATCTTGTTGAATAACACCTTTTGGTTTTCGGTTAGGTTTTTGTAATTCATTTTTTACCTCCTAAATAATCCTCAATTCCTTCTTCAAAGTTTTCAACAAGATAACTAAATGTATCGTTTACATTCTTTAATCTTAAGTAATCTTTTATCTTATGAAGTCTTTTGTTCTGTTTGTTGGTTAATGTTACAAGTTGTTTTTTTGCCATCTTTTATTCACCATCATATTCTTTAAAAATCTTTAACACTTTTGCTTCTGCTGTTTTCCAATGCACTCCCTTTTTAATCATATCTTCATATTGAGATTGCATTACTATATCTTGAAATCTTCTTTTGTATTTCATTCTTATCACTCCCTTTCCTTTTGTTTTTCTTTTTTTAGTTTTTTTTAAAGTCATTCTTTCACCTCACATTATATTATAAAACAAATCAAAACCATCTGGAGTTGAACTTATATTGATTACATTAAGATTAATCCCATATTCTTTTTTTAGACTATATACAAAATCATTTATTCCTACTAGGGTTTTACGGTGTTCCATTTGGATATTCATTCATACCACCCCTAAAGGAATACATTTTCTTACTTCCAGATTAACAACCCAAAATGATTTATTAGTAGTCAGATTTTTGACTTTTGCATAACCATCCATCTTTACCCAAAATGCACCTTTAATATAGTTTCTCCATTCTAAATATTTAAAGATAGTTTTGGTTTCTTCAAAGTAAAATAAGTCATTCTTTTTAGGCAGCCATCTGTACCTATCAAGTTGTTTATCAAATTCTATTCCTTTTTTTAATTTATATCCTTTTGGTAATTTCATTCTTTAAACAACCTCATTCTACTTATATCTGTGTCTGATGTTGTCTTATGCCATTTGTGTATGCTCTTGTTTAATCCAACTAAGTCATTTTCGTCTTTAAGTTCATTATGCAATACTGCATACTTAAAGAAATAACTTAATCCATTACCTTCTGAGAACATACCCTGAATGCTTTTGTGATTACCCTCACAATCACTTTCCAATAGAAAACCACCTAAGACTTCTGCTATGGTTTTCATTATCTTTATAGCCTGTTCGTTATGCCCTAAGCTTAATAAGGTTGCTGTTCCTAATGGTGTTGGATAGTCAGAATGAACATACATCATTCTTTCTTCTTTGTCTATCTTAAATCCAAATCTGAATAATCCGATAGATGTTGTATTACAATCTATTACTTTCACTTTTGTTTTAATTAAATAGTTTTCAATAACTATTTTTATATCATCTAATTCCCATCTTTTTGATAGGATTAATTTTGTGTCTGTTCCCATTCTTATCAATCCTCCTATTTTTTATTTTGGCATTACTAATTATTATCTAACGCTTCTTTCTTTGTCTTATAAAATTCACCAATATCATTAGTCCACATCTGAACTTCTTTTTCTTGGAAATCTTCAAATAAATCATCACAATAAGGACATTTAAAAACTTCTAAAGTATAATGTGTATTTAATTTTAAAACATCTTCTTCTGGAATTAAGTTATCATTACCTCTTGCCATATCTTCAAAGTCAGATAGTTTAAAGCAATTAACCACTTCAAATTCTTCACTTAAACTTAATTCCTCACATTCAGGACATCTTCTTACTTTAACTTTTTTGATTTCCATTTCTCAATCCTCCGTTTTTATCAATAATAATGAAATAATAATATGTAAAATATATTATTTGTATATTATCAATATTATTCTACTATTACCATCTTGATTATATGACTTTGTTATTATAACAATTTACTATATCACTAAAAATGTTATTATAACATCATATCATATAATGTTATACTAGGGACAAACACTATTTTTTAAATTTCAATATATACAATATTTATATATTATTATATTATTGATTATATTATTTATTATTATTATAACATTTTACTATAATTGATTTTTTTATTTTTATTGAAACTCATTTTTGTCGTCTATGATTTTTATTTTATGTCATTCATATATTATATAACATTAGAGTATATAATGTTATAATAACATTCTTGAACGTTTAGCCCAAAACCGTGTTCTGTACCTACCATTCCTTTGATAGCATTTAGGATTACTGCATAATAATAAACTTCCAATATTGCCTATCCTTACTGTATGGCATTTTGGACATTTAAAATTGAAACGGTTATCAACAGGGGGTTTAATGAGCCTAAAGTAAATAGCCCCATCACCCATTTTAAAGCTCTCTACGAGGTGTTTTTGCTCTAACCGTCTCAATACCTGGTACACCTGCATATTGAGGCTTAAAAGCCGTTTCTTTTCGTTGTCCTTAATAGTGTATTCTTGCCTGTTGAATATTAATGATTTTCCCTTATATCCCTCTTCATATTGTTTGATTATCCCTTCCTTTATAGCGATTAACTTACTGATATGTGGACTAGAAGCACCCTCTTTCTTATTTTGTAATATCTTTAATATGTCCCACTGTTTCATATCCTTATTCGGCAATAACCTCTTTAAAGTCGGATATGTTTGAAGTATTTATTCCAACTTTCCCTACTTTCCTATCGTTTAGAATGAGAAAATTGTCTTCTACTTCTATTAGTGTTCCTTCATATTTTATTCCATTCTTTAGGAATATTTTAAGCTTCTTGTTGAGGTATCGTTTAAATAACATCTTTCTCACTCAATTAGTTTCTCACTCTAAATGCCTATTGAATATAAAATACTACTACTATATAAGCTTTGTGGCTATATGTCCTGTGGTTGTGGTATAGTCTTTATTTAGTTTCAAATCCAAAATCTTACAGGATGACACGAGCCAGCCATAAAGGTCTGTTGCCGTTATCTATAACATCTATCCTTTTGTATTTTGGATTTATTTAACTGTTTCAGGGGCTTTTTCACATTCTTTTAAATGTGCGTCATATTCTTCCCCCCCTGTAATCCCACAACAATCTATTTCATCTCCGCAATATTCACATTCCATTTTAATACCTCCTTATTCAATCCCACAATCTTTAAGGAATTGCTCTCTATTAAAACCCTTTTCATCAATACAACCTCTCACCCAATTACCACTACTACACTTAGGACAACTACCATCTTTAAGTTCATCAAACTGTTGTTCACAACTTCCACATTGATACCCTTCTTCTCTCTCAAAATAGTCGGCTAATGCTTGAGATAATACCTTACTATTGACAAATACATTAACATCAGTAGGTATTGGTTTCCCATCTTCTAAATCGGGTACAATCTCCTCCGAATATCTATTGATTATCCTAGCAATTTCCTTAATTTCTTTTTGTTTCATTTTCATATACCTCCTTATTTATTAACCAAATTTTACACAATCCCTGATTTTTATTATACTCATATTGCGTTATCCAATCCTTACAATTATCACACATCACTTTTAATTTAGTACTTTTTGTTTTCATTCTCACACCTCTTTTATAAAACATCTACTTGTTATTATATGCCCTCTTGTTCTACACCGTTTAGGTATTAGCATTAAGGCATTCTGATATTCTGAATAAGTTAGTTTCCCCTCTTTTGCTGTTTTCGTATCAAAGCTTCCCAACAATCCAATAGCATTAACATCTAAAACACACAATACCTTTAAGCCATCAAATTGCTTATAGTATTTATTTCTTCTCTCATTTGCCTGTTCTCTTGTTTCGTTATCCAAATCTATTATAAACTTAATCTCTTTAAACCCCTGTTGTTCTAAATCAATCTTTAGGTTTTGTTCTTGTTCTTTTTTATTACATTCGCTTTTTATGCCATTCCATACATAAACAAAACTTCCTAATTGTGATAGTATGCCTTCTCCTCTATGGTCTTTAATTACATCTGGTTTAATCTTGTTTATCTCTTCTGTTGTGTAGAACTGGTTTAATAGGTATTCTTTCTTTTGGTCATTATAGGATAGTTCCCAATATTTAGTATCTGTTTTTAGAATTTCCTTAAGCTCTTCTGTTAGATTGTTTTTAAGATATTCCCATCCTTTTAAGTATTCATTATCACTCTTTAGGCTTTCCTTTAAGTAATTGATTAAGTCTAAGTTTACTATGTTAATGTTGTTTAGCTTTTCTATGAACAGTTTGTTTTCTGATTTAAAGCTTTTTAATATTGTTTCTTTCATTTTTCCACCTCCCTATTTAACCTTTCATTCTTGTTTATCTCATTATCAATTCTTGAAATTAAGTCAGTTGCTTCTTTAACTTGTTGCTTTAATTCTACTTTCCAAACTATCAATTCAGATTTACTTGATTCTTTTAATGATTTTTTTATATCAGTTTCACTCATTTTTCCACCTTCCCCCGTGTGCTTACTAGATTACCTGTTAATGTCATAGCTTTTTCACACCCATCACAATAAAGTCTTACACAATATTCTTTATTTACTTTGGAAATAGTGGATAGTCTTATATTATCACTATCACACAATGGGCAGTATATTTGTTTCCACGTCTTTCCAGTATAATACCACAAGTTTATAATAAATATTATCAAAATAAAAATAGGGGTGTAAAAGACCACCCCATTTGGATTATCTTTGATAGTTATTCCGAAAGCAACCCCCATAATTAAATGTAATAATAAAAAATAGATTAGTTTCATTTAAACCACCTCTTTTATTATATCCTTAGCTAAAAATAAAGCATATTCGCTTATTTGCCTTTGCCAACATCTATTAAAGGGTGACCACCTAAAACCATTACGCTTTAATTTATTTCTTGTTTCTTCTTTTGGTATATCTGGAAAGAATAATTTTATCCTGTTTTCCTCTTTATCTGTCTTTATTGTTATGTTGTTTATAGTTTCTTCAACATCAGGCATATTTTTAACTTTCTCTATTTTTTTTATTCTTTCATTAAGCCTTTTTATCTCTGCGGTTGAAGAAATAGTATTAAAGTAATAAGCGTTGATTCTATCTGGCGGCATAGCGTAATATTTACTCTGTGATAACATACCTAAAAACATCTTTTTATTGGGGTTATCATCCGAAAGTTTATTAACTTCTACAACTGCGTTTTTATAAGTCTTAAACTTTCTTAACTTAGAATTTAAATCCTTTGTTCTTATTAATAATTTTTCTAATTTTGTTATCTTTTCTTTTATCTTTATTATTGCTTTATCATCATCACTACTAATAAAAGAAGGGTTTAATATATTCTCCGCCTTTTTATTATAGTATTCTCCTTTCTCTTGTTCTTCTATTGATTTACGCATAAGGTTATTACTTCTTTTTAAAACTGCTCTATGCCTTTTTTCCGAATGATGACCAACTAAAATAGGCTGTCCAAAAGGAATATTTTCAGTTATCTTATTACTTTGATTAAAATCATTTTCGCTTTTTATTTGTGCCTTTTGGCTTAGTTCCTGATACCTCTCTAATTTTATACTCTGTTTTTCTTCATAGTTCATATTAACCACCTCTTTTATATTATTGATTTAAAACCATCTTTACCAACTATTACATGGTCTAGTACTTTTATATCTAACAATTCTCCAGCTTCTTTTAATTTCTCTGTAATTTCTAAATCTTCTTGACTTGGTTCAGTTTCTCCGCTAGGATGATTATGGGCTATTATTATACTGTTTGCACTTCTAATGATAGCTCCTTTAAATATCTCTCTTGGATGGACTATTGTTTTGTTGAGTATTCCAATACCCACTATTTCTCTAGCTATTATCTTGTTTTTTGTGTCTAAGTAGAAAACTATAAAAAACTCTTTATCTTTTTGATAAATGTCTTTTAGTTCTTTATAGACTTCTTCAGCTCCAGTTAAATAAACCTTTTTTGTATATTCTTTTATTATGTCCATCTTAAAAATCACCTACTATCTTTAACTTATCTATCAAGTCAAAAAATCTCTTTTGTTCTTCTTTGTTCACTATTGACTTTACTGCTACTTTTATACTATGTCTTATAATATGTAATTCCTTATATGTTACTCCTATTTTAATCTCAGCCTCCTTTTCTTTAATAATTATTATCTCTCTTCCATCTATTTCGCTTCTTAGTTTTTGTGCAAACAGATTGTCTGTATTTACTGTTTTTATTATTTCCATTTTCAATCATCCTCTTCTCCATATCTAAAACGAACACCAAACTTATTTTCAAACCATTCAACTCCGTCAATAATTAATTTTCTCATTTTCACTGCACCTCATTAACATATTGGTTTATATAACCATTATGAACCATTACAGCTCTATTTGCTCTTATCTCTGTTAATATGTAACCAGCTTCTATCATTTCCTGCCACGACTTCCATTTTGTAAGCTCTTTCTTACCTTCCCTGTTAATCACAAATACCTTCATCTTCTTTTCCTCCGACCATTTTGGGTTTGGTCAAACCTTTTTATTGTAGTTTTTCTGCTTCTATTTTTAAAAACTAATATAAATCCTTTAAATCTCTCATTAAATATTTTTTCATTTTCTTACCTTAAAGTAGCATTACCTAAACCATACTTTTCCAAAGTCTTTATAAAAGACTTATCGAAATACTCCCTCTTTATTGCTTCTCCCTCTAAGCTTCCATACTCAAAATATAAACTTAATATTTGGGATAGAGCAAAGAAAAAACCAATATAAAACTTATAATCAAAAACATCATCATTAGGTCTTAGTATTTCTAATTCCCTGTTAAACTCCTCTAATGTCTT